>DSTMC04003__coassemble_783_pt1 | contig 41588 bp, 29 predicted proteins | sample DSTMC04003__metabat2_low_PE_044 | metagenome-assembled genome bin DSTMC04003
AACCCTTTGTGGAGGCGGTGGAAGGATTTGCCGGCGGCAAAACCGTCGCCCTGTTTGGATCCTATGACTGGGGAGACGGAGCCTGGATGCGGGACTGGGAAAACCGGATGCGCGACGCGGGAGCGTTCCTGCTAAACGACGCGGGGCTGATTGTGAACAACGAGCCGGATGAGGAAGGGCTGGCGGCCTGCAGGCAGCTGGGAAGACAGATGGCGCAGCGGTAAAACAGAAAAAGGCGCAAAAAGGCTCGAAAGACAGTCTTTTTGCGCCGGAAAAAAGGAGGCATACCCTATGAGTATCGTGATTGTGGGAGGGCATGACCGGATGGTCTGTCAGTATAAAAAGATTTGCAAAAAATATAATTGTAAAGCAAAAGTATTTACCCAGATGTCTGCGGATCTGAAAAAACAGTTGGGAAGTCCGGATCTATTTGTGCTCTTTACCAATACCGTGTCCCATAAGATGGTAAAATGCGCCTTGGACGAGGCGAAAAGAACCAGAGCCAGAGTAGTCAGATCCCATTCCAGCAGCGGCGCCGCCCTGTCGGAAATTCTGGAAAACTGTCATAAATCCTGAATTGCATTTTTATAAAAACATAAGTCTTAGCAGCCGTGCGGTTTTTGACCGCGCGGCTGTTTATTATGGGGAAATTTACATAAATATGTGAAGATTTCTTGTAGATTTTACTCATTTTTTTCTTTTTCTTGACATAGAGACCCAGAACATTATACCATTAAGGAAAAAGGATAAAAGGAGACAAAGGAGAAAAAGGAAAATGACAATAACAGATTTTTTGGGACTGCTGGGCGGTCTGGCTCTGTTTTTGTACGGCATGCAGATGATGGGCAACGGTCTGGAAGCTGCAGCCGGGGATCGTATGAAACAGATTCTGGAAAAACTGACAGCCAACCGTTTCCTGGGCGTGGCAGTCGGAGCCGGCATCACAGCAGTGATTCAGTCGTCTTCCGCCACTACGGTTATGGTGGTCGGGTTTGTTAACTCGGGAATGATGACGCTAAGACAGGCAGTCTGGATTATCATGGGGGCCAACATCGGTACCACCATTACAGGACAGTTGATTGCACTGGATGTGGGAGCAATCGCGCCGCTGTTTGCCTTTGCCGGCGTGGCCATGGTTCTGTTCATTAAAGCGCAGAAAAAAGCCCATGATATCGGCCAGATTCTGGCAGGACTTGGTATTCTCTTTATCGGTATGAATCTGATGAGTGAATCCATGCTGCCGCTGCGGGATTCCGAACAGTTTATTTCCATGATGACCACCTTCTCTAATCCGTTGATCGGTATCCTGGTGGGCGCTGTCTTTACTGCATTGATTCAGTCCTCCTCGGCATCGGTCGGTATCCTGCAGGCGTTGGCATCCAGCGGGCTGATCGGACTTTCCGATGCGGTGTTCGTACTGTTCGGACAGAATATCGGTACCTGTATCACGGCGGTGCTGGCTTCCATCGGAACCAACCGCAAGGCGAAACAGACGACGGTGATTCATCTTTCCTTCAATATTATCGGAACGATTATTTTTACCATTGTATGTATTCTGACGCCGCTGACCACGCTGGTGGAATCCTTCACCCCGGGCAGTCCTGCGGCCCAGATCGCCAATATGCATACGCTGTTTAACATTGTGACGACGATCATCCTGCTGCCCTTCGGCGGCATGCTGGCGACCTTTGCCGAGAAACTGCTTCCCTCCGGAAAAGAACAGGGAGGAGAAGCGGAAGAGATGGCTTTGCAGTATCTGAAACCCATTCAGTCCGGGAAAGTCAGACTGGGCGCTACCGCCATCCATCTGGATCAGCTGCGGCAGGAGATTTCCAGAATGCTGGGAATGGCCAGAAAAAATGTGGAGACCGGATTCGACGCTATTTTAAGCGGAGATCTGAAGCTGATGGAGGAAGAGAAGAAACGGGAAGAGTACATTGATTTTCTGAATAAAGAAATTTCCCAGTACATTTCCAAGACCTTCACCAGAGAGCGGAACGCCCGTAACTTCGAGGCGGTGGAGGAGTATTTCCTGATCACTGGAAATGTGGAACGGATCGGAGACCATGCAGACAATATCTGCGGTTATGTGAAAGTGGCAAAGGATCACAAGGTACAGTTTTCAGAGGAAGCGGTGGAAGAAATCCAGAAAATGAAAGCCTTAAGTCTTAAAGCGCTGGACAGCTTAAGCGCCACGGAGACGGGGACGCCGGAATGGCTGTCAGAGATCGCCGCCATGGAACAGAAGATGGACGATATGACGGAGCGCTACCGCCGCCGCCATCTGGAACGCATGAAAGACGGTCTGTGCTCCGAGGAAGCCTGTATCCTCTATTCCGAGATGCTGACAGACTTCGAACGAATCGGAGACCATATCCTGAACATTGCCCAGGCGGATGTGAAAATCCCCCGGGAAAATTACTGATCCTGCATGAAAAAATACCATAGGGAACGTGTTCACAAGAGCCGGGCGGCATCCTGCCGTTTCCGGCTCTTGACGTTTTGTACGATAAAAAGGATGCTTATGATCAGGATAAGGGCCAGAATCAGCAGGGCGCAGTTGAGGAAAAACTGTTCCGGCAGGATCCGGATGATCTCATCGGTGTCCGGATCAAAGATCCAGTTGGATTTGCCCGGGAAAAATACCTTGTGGAAGGTCACGAACAAAGTGTCAAAGGAAACCGTACCCCAGATTCCCAGCAGGACAAACAGCAAAATGTTGAAGATTCCCGTGTGGAAGAAAGGACTCTGACCGCAAAAACGGTGAATCCGGATCCTGCCCAGCCGGTTAAGCAGCAAAAGCAGCACGATCACGGCCAGCGAGACGGCCAGCACGGCAAAATCCAGGTGGAAGAGAGCAAGACAGTCTTCAAAATGAGCTTTCCCCGAAGGGGACCAGGCCAGCGCGCCGGTGCTAAAAGGCTCTCCTTTTAGCAGATAGTCCATCAGCTCGTCATAGGCGGCCCGGATGGTTTCGGCCCGATACCCTGTGGTTTCCGGCAGTTTCAGAAGGGAAATCTGCAGGTAATAGAAAGGACGGCAGGCAATGGGAACGGCAAAGCCAAATGTCAGAGTGGCAAAAAATCCCGCGACCGTAAGCAGGAGGGAATAAAGTCTTGATGTCATGAACAAGTCTCCTTTCGATAATCAATGGTGGAAAGGGCCAGCAGTACCTGTGAAGGCAGGTAAAAGGCCCACATGGCCAGGGCGGCAAAAGGAAAGAGAGCGCAGGTAGGAGAGAGCAGGTTGAAAAGTCCCACGCAGATATCACAGCAGATGAAGAGAATCAGACCAAGGGTAAACCGATTCCATCCACAGCGAATCCTGCTTTTTGCAGCATTGATGACCAGGTTGCAGAAATAGAAAGCGGCCAGTATGTTTAAAAGGTTTGCCTGGTCCAGTCCGGCCAGCAAAAGGACGACCAGAACAGGAAGGGCGATCCGCAGACCGACTTCTCTTTTGGAACAGGAACTGCCTGGCAGGGAAAGGCGCAGACAGTACAGGAACTGTACCAGGCAGAAGATAAGCACGCCGGTTTCGTAGTGCCGGTTTAAAACCAGCAGGAAATAATCGGCGGCGGCGGTGAAGAAAAGGGCCAGGGCGGTCAGATAATCTTCCGGACGGGAGGCACACCAAAAGGAAAAACAGACAGCCAGCAGGATGCCGGCATATTTAATCCAGGTGCTGGAGACGCCTTGCAGATCCAGGAAGAGGAAAAGCAGATACAGGACGCTTTCTGTGATAATAAAAAGAATCGCTTTTTTGGGCATGACATTGTCCTTTCGCAGGTTTGGATTCTCTGACCCAAATATCTCATTATATTGTATCACGAAAGATACGCATTGCAAGGAAAAGTGAGAACTGATAAAATGAGACGGGAGGAAAAAGCATATGATAAAGAAAGGAATTGTATATCTGACCGGTCTGTTTTTGATGGCCTTTGGCGTATCAGCTTCCGTCTGGTCCAATCTGGGGGTTTCCCCCATTGACACGGTGCCTTATGTGGTCAGCGAAATACTGCAGACAGATCTGGGGTTATGTACGTCGGTCGTGTTTGCCGTGTACATTTTTCTGCAGTTTCTTCTGCTGGGGAAGAGGTTTCCGCCCCAAAATATCCTGCAGATCATCGTGGCCACCATTCAGGGAACCTTTATCAGCCTGACTAACCGTTTCTTTGATGCATGGATGCCGGTCTGTTCCAACTACGCAATGCAGCTGGGCTTTTTGCTGCTGAGCATGGCCTGCCTCGGTTTCGGTATCTTCCTTTATATTGAAACGGAGATTATTTCTATGCCGGCGGAGGGCGTGGCTCAGGCGCTGGAGATCCGGACTGGGAAAACCATGTCAACCATGAAAATCTGTTTCGACTGGTTTGTGGTGCTGGTTTCCGTGGTATTATCCTGGGTTTTCCTGAAAGAAATCCGTGGAATCCGGGAAGGTACGCTGATCGCCGCATTCGGCGTGGGCCTGTTTATCAAACTGTACACCCGTCTTTTTGGAAAAACACTGCGCCGGTTCCTGGGAAAAGCGAAAGCAAAGGGCGAAGCAATATGACCAGAGTCTGGAAAAAGCAGGCGCAAAAGAGCGTCAGCCTGAAATCCTTTTTAAAACAGAATATGGGACTTGGCGATCATCAGATCAGCAGGCTGAAATTTATGGAGGACGGACTTCTGGTTAACGGAAAGCGCGCCCGGGTCAGCTGCCTGCTGAAAGAAGGAGATGAGGTGCAGATCCGGCTGGAGAAAGACGAGCCAAAAGACCTGGCGGTCTTGCCCTGGGGACCGGATCCAAAAATTCTCTATGAAGATGAGGATCTGCTGGTCATCGACAAACCGGCAGGGATTCTTTCCCATCCGGGAAAGGGGCATTACCGTGACACGGCGGCGAACAGGGCGGCTGCTTATCTGCAAAGGAAGGGAAAGCCCTGCCGGATCCGTCTGGCAGGCAGGTTGGATATGGATACCTCCGGTATTCTGATTTTCACCAGAAATCAGCTGGCGGCAGCCAGACTGGCCCGGCAGAGGGAGCAGGGGATGTTCGCCAAGGAGTATCTGGCGCTGGCTGCGGGCAGGATGAGCGAGGGAGAGCGAGGGGAAATTGACCGGCCCCTTAGGAAAATGCCGCAGGAGAAGACGAAGATGGAAGTCTGTCAGGAGGGCGGCCTTTTTTCCCTTACCCGCTATCAGGTGCTGAAAACATGGGAAGAGTTTTCTTTGCTGTCGGTGCAGATTGCCACAGGGCGGACCCATCAGATCCGGGTTCATCTGGCGTGGACGGGACATCCTCTTTTGGGAGATTCTCTGTACGGAAAAGGGGATGAAAGGATCGGCCGGGCGGCGCTTCATGCCTGGAAAGTGCATTTTCTGCAGCCTTTTACCGGGGAGAAGATCACACTGCAGTCGGATATTCCGGAAGATATGATGATTGCAATAAGAAAGACATCGTGTCATAATAGTAGCAGCAGATATTTGACAGGAGGGATTATTTTATGACAATAGACGAAGTAATCAGCGTACTGGAAATGCAGGAGGAAATCCTTCAGTTTTCTCATTTTACCAATGCGGATGCATGGACGCTGGGCAATATGCTGGTGGCGGAAGCGCAGAGAAGAGGCGCTTCGGTGATGATCAGTATCCGGCTGAACAACGGGTTTACCGTGTTCCAGTACGGCTTTGACGGTACCAATCTGTATAATGAAAACTGGATTTCCAGAAAGCAGAAGACGGTGATGGTGACGGAAAAAAGCAGCCTTCATCTGGCTATGGTTCTCCGCCGGAGCGGAGAAACACTGGAAGATATGATGATGGATCCCAAGGAGTTCGCGGCAAGCGGAGGCGGATTCCCTATCCGTGTCGAAGAGGTGGGAGTAATCGGATCTGTCCTGGTTTCCGGTATGGATCCGGTTTCCGATCATGATCTGATCATCAAGGCGGTCAGCCGGTATCTGCATATCGATGAAGTGCCAAGGATCCGGGCTGTCTAAAAAAGCAGGGTTGCGTCCTGTCCGGGGAAAAAGCGCTTAAGACAGGCCTTCATGTCGTCCGGCAGCGGGCAGGTGAAGGTCAGCATCTTCCCGGAAATGGGATGGGAAAATTCCAGGCGGCAGGAGTGGAGAGCCTGCCGGGGACAGTCATGATTACCGGGATTGTAAAGAAAATCGCCCAGCAGGGGATGCCCCAGATATTTCATATGTACCCGGATCTGATGGGTTCTTCCCGTTTCCAGAGAAAAAGATGCCAGGGAGGCCTGATCGGAGGAAACCAGAACCCGGTAGTGGGTGACGGCCTCTTCTCCCAGGGGATCCACCTGACGCTCCAGTATGGAGTGGGGGCAGCGGCCGATGGGGGCGCGGACGGTTCCTTCGCCGGGCGTAAGGCGTCCCGTTGTCATCGCCAGATAGGTGCGGCGGATGCGGTGTTCTTTCAGGTCTTTGGACAGCACGGCTGCGCTTAACATATGTTTTGCCAGGATCAGCAGGCCGGAGGTATCCCGGTCGATCCGGTTGATGCAGCGAAAGACATAGGGAACTCCCTGCTGGTGAAAATACCAGGCGGCGCTGTTGGCCAGGGTGTTGCCATGATTTCCCTGGGAAGGGTGAACGGGCATGCCGGCCGGCTTGTCAATCACCAGGATATCCTCATCTTCGAAGACGATGGGAAAGGGAAGCGCAGCCGGCTGGATCTGCCCGGAAGAGTGCTCTTCGATGATCCGCACGGTCAGACGGTCGCCGCTTCTTAGTATCGCTGAAGTGTAAACGGGAGCGGATCCCAGACAGATACCATGCTCCGTCTGTTTCAGATGAGTCAGAATATGGCGGGAATAGCCCTGTTTTCTGAGGAAACAGCCGACGGTGAGTCCGGCCTCCTCCGGTTTTATAGTATAATGGAGTGTTTTGTTCATAGATACTATTATAACAGCGGCTTTTTGTCTGTCAACCGCAAAGGCAGACGGTGTAAAATGGGAAAATCAGAAATCTTTAGGTATACAGATGGGAAAAACCATGCTAAAATATTGGTATCAGGGACGGCATGCACATTCGCCCTGGCGTCTTGATATACAGGAGAAAGGATGGATATTTACATGAGCGAGAAAAAATACGTAGCATATGTAGGTACCTATACACATGGAAGCAGTATCGGGATTCATCTTTACGACGTGGATGTGGAAGAAGGAGTGCTGCGGGAACGGAAAGTGGTTCCGGTTAACAACTCCTCCTATCTGGCACGGTCCAAAAGCGGAAAATATCTGTACTCCATCGCTGACGAGGGTGTGGCAGTGTTTGCCATCCATGCGGATGGGGATCTGGAATATATCAATAAAGTAGACATCGGAGGTATGCGCGGCTGTTATCTTTCCGTGGATGAGACAGGAAAATATCTGTTCGTGGCCGGATATCACGACGGCAAGGTTACCGTGGTTCACACCCACCGGGACGGCCGGCTGGGAAGCGTGATGGACGGCGTATTCCACAAGGGAATCGGCAGCGTGGCGGAGCGCAGTTTCCGGCCCCATGTCAGCTGTGTGATCCCCACGCCGGACAATAAATATCTTTGCGCCGTGGATAACGGGATCGATCAGGTGAAGATTTACCGTCTGGATAAAAGACGTCATAAACTGCATCTGGAGGATATCGTCCGCTGCCGCAGAGAGTCAGGCCCCCGGGAGATGCGGTTCAGCAGAAGTGGAAAATACGCTTATCTGATTTATGAGCTGAGCAACGATGTGGATGTATTTTCCTATGAGGACGGTCCCAAAGGGCCGGTCTTTGAGAAAGTGCAGAATATCAGTATCCTGGATACGGATCTGGATCCCATGCATGACGCGGCGGAGACGCTGGCTATGTCGCCGGATGGTCATTATCTCTTCGCTTCGACGGCGGGAGACAACTCCATCACCATGTTTGCCATCGATCCGGAAAACGGTCAGCTGGAGCGGAAGTTCTCCCTTCCCATCAGCGGCGAGTATCCCAAGAGCATGAAGCTGTTTCCGGACGGAAAGCACATTGCCATCGTTAATCATGAGTCCAACAGCATCACCACCTTTACCATTGATTATGAGAAAAATGTGTTGATGATGAAAGGAAAACCTATGAGCGTGGATACGCCCAACTGCATTCTGATTGAAGAAGTTTCGCCGGAAAATACCATCTGACAGATTAATATAAAAAACGAAAACAAAACAGCAGTCCCCCTTTGGTAGAATGATTTCATCAAAAAGAAATCAGAAAAACCAAAGGGGGATATTTTTATGAAGATGAAACATGCAGCAGCAATTATCTGTGGAACTTTTGTACTGGCGCTTGCGGGAACCGGCCTGATGCCGCTGGAGGCCCGGGCGGATATGGGCAATTACAACTTCGTGTCCATCGACTCCGGGACGGTGGATTCCATCACCGTCAACGGTGTGACGGTGGACGCGGTGTACCGGCCCTACGATTCCAGTGTGAATTACGACACGACCTACAGCTGCGCGGCCTTTGTCAAACGGTTTTACAGTCAGGTCTACGGACGCAGCGTATCCGGACTTGTGTCCACCACATCGGTTCCGGTGATTGATTCGGGAGCGTTTGCACAGACAAATTCTCCCCAGGTGGGCGATATCATCCGCGACAATGAGAGTGTGCACTGGGCTATCGTAAAAAAAGTATCCGGCGATACGGTGACGGTGATCCAGCAGAACGCCTGGAACGGTTCTTACACCAAAGCCTGGGTGGGCGCCACGATTCAAAAAGGCGATCCCAGATACAGCTTTTTCCACTGGAGCGGGAACACCTCTTTTGCGCAGACCGGCGGCAATTACACCATCCATTACCAGAGTCCTCAGATAGCAGAGACGACGGCGGTGGTTTCAGCCAAAGTGGACAATCCCGACCGCAGACAGGTCAGACAGGTGGGCTGTATCCTCCAGGACGCAGCGGGGAATCAGATCAAAAAACACGTGGAGAACTGTGTCAGACCGGAGAGCCGGTTTAACATGTGGTATGACATCCAGGGTGAGCTGGGAGTTACGCTGACGCCGGGAACCACCTACCGCTATCAGTTCTTCGTGGTGGAAAACGGCCGGGAGTATCCGGGAACCGTACAGACCTTCATCACAGCGGGGCAGGCGCCTGCAAAAGAGGAAACCCACGAGGGAGAACCGAAATCCACCAGTGAGACAGACCGGGTCAGTGTGACCGACGACGATATCAACTTTGCCGTGGCCAAAGTGCGGGAGCTGTTCAGCTGGACGGAAGAAGATGTGAAAACCTGTCTGGAGCCCATCTACAAAGTGTCCGATAAGGGAAACAAAAAGGTGTACTATGCAGGTGTGGAGACACTGATGAATCGGCCGGCGTCTATTATCGTGACCGTGAAGGACGGAAAAGTGACGAAGGCGCAGTGGCGGTATGAGTATTCCGAAAACAGCGACGAGACCATGGTTTTGAGCGAAGAACTGTATCAACAGATGGTGGATGTGACGGATCACATGATGTACACATCCCGCAACAGCTTCTGTAAAGAAAAGGACAATCTGACCAGCGAGTACGAAAAAGAACTGAAAGTGGTCAGGGACGTGGTGGATGGAACGCCCTATATCGCCTTTACCGTGATGAGCGCTTTTGATTTTAATTTCCGGTAAAATGAGGAGGATTGGTTATGAAAAGAAAAAGTATGGAAAGAAAAATTGCAAAGGGAGCCGGGGTGCTGGCCTTTTCTTTACTGGCCATGGCGGCGGTGACGGGCTGCGGCCCACAGCAGAAAACAGAGTCGGAGATTCAAAATGACGTGGAGCAGTATTTGAAAAGCGAACTGGCGGGACAGGGGGTAAAGGAAAATTCTTCTCTGGAAAACTTTGAGATTACCGACCGGGACACGGACAAGGGCGCGAAGATCGATGATATCCAGATCAGCTGCGATATCGTCTCGGACACCAGCCGGATCGAGATCGATTCTCTGATGGCAGAGTATTCCCTTTCGGGAAATCACTGGGTATGGAGCGGCGGATATCTTCTGTCAGAGGCCGAAAGGACGGCGATTCCCACGGTGACCGAAGATGAGGCGGCGGCCTGGTTTGCAGACGGCGGATACGATCAGGTGAATTTTAACGACAGGCAGACGGACGAAAAAGCAGGTACGGACACCTTTTCCTTTCAGATGACCAGAGCCGGGGAATATAAAACAGAGTATTTCCAGGGGACGGTTACCTACCGGCTCGGCGGCGACGGACAGTGGGAGGCCAATGACAGTGATGTGAAAATCACGCTGGAAAAGGAAGAATGGGACGTACTGGGTGAGTGGAGCTACAGTGATGAGGAAACCACAGTCCGGGTAAACCTGGTTTCCTTCGATTCCGCATCTATGAAGATGCAGGCGGAGTATTATTACGAAGAAAAAGGGAAGTATGTATTTCAGTCTGACGGTGTGCTGGATCTGGAGATCGGCAGCCGGCATAACAACGATGTGTTCATCTCAGAAACATTTCAGCAGATCGACGGGACCGGCCAGTATGAACTGACCACCGATATCGCTCTGATGCTGGGAGGAACCGCGGATTGTGTAAACGGAGAAGGCAGCGGCGTAGTTTTTGAAGGCTATCTGCTGGCGAGACAGTAAGAAAGGAATATTGGAAATATGACAAAGGGAAAGAATGGAAATGGTTATAAACTGGCAGCGGCGGCGCTGATCGTGGCAATTGTGTATCTGCTTGTGACGTTTACGGGAAGGGGAGGAAAAAGTATCGAAGGATCCTGGCAGGGAACGGATGATCTGTTAAGTTACTCGATGACACTGTATGGGACGGGACACGGCGAGGTTTCCGGAATCGGGGGAATGCACGGCGAGAATGTATCCTGGACCTATGAGGGCAACACGCTCACACTGGTGCCGGAGGATCTGCTGCAAAATGAGACCTGCAGCTACAACGTAAGATGGGATGATGGAGATATGCTGCTGCTGTCAGACAGCTTCAGCTACACACTGGAGAAGATCGGCTGACAGGCGGTCAGACAAAACCGGAAAGGGGAAAAAGACCTTTCCGGTTTTTTGCTGTTCCGGAAAAGATATGGTATAATACCCTTTGATATCAGGAAAATCAGGACAATAAATTACAAAAACAGGCAGCGGGGGCAGCAGTGAGTACACAGCATTATGAGCTACAGCCGGGAACCGTCCTGGACGGACGGTACCGGATTGAGAAAAAGATCGGAGAAGGCGGTTTCGGGATTACCTATCTGGGCGTGGGCCTTCATCAGAACGAAAAAGTTGCGATCAAGGAATTTTTCTGGAAAAATTACATGGAAAGAAAACTGCCCGGCACCAGCGAAGTGTTTTTAAGCCGCGAGGAAGACCGCAAAGACTATGAACATCAGAAAAAGCGGTTCCTGCGGGAAGCCCGTATCCTGCGGGAGTTTGCGGGGGAACCGGGGATCGTTCAGGTCAGGGACTATTTTGAGGAAAACGGCACGGCTTATATCGTGCTGGATTTCATCGAAGGCCATACGTTAAAGCAGGAGCTGGCGGGAGGGAAAACCATGGAGGCGGAACAGGCTTTCCGCAGACTTTTGCCGCTGATGGAGACTTTGAAAAAAGTCCATGAAACCGGACTGATTCACCGGGATATCTCGCCGGACAATATCATGGTAAACGAAAAGGGGCAGATGATTCTGATCGATTTCGGCGCGGCCCGGGATTACTGGAAGGTGGCCGATGAGACCCGGTCGGTGATTTTAAAGGGCGGTTACGCCGCCTGTGAACAGTATGACCGCCATGGACGGCTGGGCCCCTGGACGGACGTCTACGGTCTGTGTGCCGTGCTGTATTTTTGTATCACCGGCCACGCGCCGGACGACGGTTTTCAGCGCCTGCTCCATGACGAACAGAAAAGTCCGCGCGAGCTGGGGATCTCCATGGATCCCGGACTGGAGAAGATCCTGATGAAAGGGCTCGAGGTGGAGCAGTCATCCCGCTATCAGAGTATGGACGCTTTCCTTGGCGCGGTGCGTCAGATCGTAAGGGAGAAAGACCCCAGGGAAATCCGCAGGAAATGGTTGATCCGGGGCGGGATCCTGCTGGCCTGCCTGTGCGCCGTGCTGGGACTGGGGTATTGGTATTACCAGAGCCACCTGGAGCAGTTTAAGTTCGGCGGCGCGGATACGCTGCATCTGGCGTTCTCCCGGCCGGAAAACATCGCCGACGAAGAGTTCGAACGGCTGCTGGATGATTTTGAACAGCGCACGGAGGTGATCGTGGGGGAGGACAATCACATCATCCGATCCGATGGAGAGGAAATCCAGGTGGTACTGCCGGCCGAACCTTACCGGCAGATGCTGGAGGCGGACAGGACCGGTTATGAAGATCTGCCCAATCTTCTGACGATGACGCTGGCAAAAACCGGCTGTCTGTCCCTGGATGGACTAAAGCTGTCCGGGGAAAAGGGGATAGAGCAGGCAAAGATCCAAAAAGGCCAGGTGAAAGGCTTTTCTTCCGAGTACATAACGGAGGAGGAATATTATTATATCGAAGTGCAGGCGGCAAAAGAGCTGGCAGGAAAGATCGAGGAAAAAACCCGGGAAAAAGAAGCGGCTCTGCAGTTGTTTCTGGACCGTGACTGGAGCGGCGATGCGGGATATACGGGACTGGTGAGCGCCGTTTCTGTGGTTTATGACAACAAAGACGCTTTCCGGTTCTGGCTGGTGCCCACGGTGCAGGATCCGGTTTTTTGCCGGCTGCTGCTCTATGACCTGACCCATGAACCCAGGGAGACGGCGATGGGCGGGAGTTTCCTGACGCCGGCCACCTGGGAGGAGGTGGACACCTCCATGTTTGCCGGTACCTGTCAGGTGGATGAGGAGGATATCGCCGATCCTGCCGTTTACGTGGATTTTACGCCGGGCAGCACGGATGATAATATGCCCAGCGGCCAGTGGTACAACACGGTTTCTGATTTTAAGACCATGCTGGACGCCCTGGAAATCCCCTATGCTTTCGGGGAGTCCCGGATGATGGAGCATCAGATCGTGGTGAAAGTGTCCCGGGAACATTACTATCCAGAACTGATGGATATGATGACGGATAAAAATGTCCGGGTTACCGACGGCCAGGAGACCATAGATACTTTTTCCCGTTATTCGGAAGTGCAGTTTCTGGAACAGCAGAATCCTTATGCCTGGCAGATATGCGATGAAGAGCGGCAGGCGGAATATATTCAGGAGGGGACGGCGGAGTCCTGCAAGGCCGGCCGGACGACTCTTTATCTGGAGGCTGTGGATTACAAACTGGCGGAAACCACTCTGGATGGACCCATTGCAGACGGCGTCTTTACTTTTTCCGATCTGCATGTGGATACGGATCGAATTTCTTCAAAAAAAGTATACCGCTTTTTGAAAACCAGGGTGCAGCAGGTGACGAACGACAGCTATTATACTTGTAACGGCGCTGCTTTTACCGACGAAAAGGGAAGACTGCAGTCAGAGGCGGATTCAAAAGAGTTTCAGATTTTAAAGAGAGACAGGCTGGAAGCGGCACAAAAGGCGGCTGCGGCAATGGATGAGGGAATTGAGGTATGGGAGGGGGACAGCCCCTATACCCTGTACATTTCCCTGCCGGAGAAAGAGACGGAAAATATGGCTGCGGATACGGCGGAAACGATTCGGAATCTGCTGCAGGAGAGCGGCCTTACGGATGGTTATTACTCGTATATCCGCTGCTTTGTCAAAGGGGATACCCTGGATGAGGGCGAGAGTCTGAGATTTGACTTCAGTTTCAGCCTTGGCGGCAGTCTCACCGTGCAGATGGGGGACGTCTGGCAGGAGAAATATCTAAAAGAGCTGAAGGAATATCTTAAGACCGATGAGTTCTACCGGCAGTACGCAAATCGGGACAGTCTTACGATTTATGAGTGACGAGGAGAAAGTTATATGAAGAAAAAGAAAACATCTGCTTTTGATCAGATGATACAGGATATCCTGGATGCGCCTCTGGGAGAAAAGATGCTGGAGGAATGTATGGCGGCCAATACGGCCCTGATGAGAAGAGTGCCCCTGCGTTACCGGCTGATCGCCCTGGGGTTTGCAAAGGGGCAGACTCTGGAGGAGCTGAACGAGACGCTGGATCAGGAAGGGTGTGCCAGGCTCTATTCCAGAAGCCTCTGGGAGGCCAGCCTGATCTTTGCTTTCCTGCACGGTCTGTCCTACCACCAGTGGAAGGAACTGCAGGAGATCTGCCGTCAGATGCGGGATGAACAGCAGCAGGAGGACTATTTCGGGAAACAGATTACCTTAAAAGAACTGAACCGGTATCTGGAGGATCATTCCCGAAAGGAGGATCAGCAGCTGCATACGGAGCATCTGACCAGGGTGATGGAAGAAAAAATCGCCCGGCTGGGAAACGGGAAGGAAGAGTTCCGTCAGTTTTTGAACGCCAACATCCGTTCCTTCAGTCCCGTACGGGAAAAGACCAGATATTATTTCTGCAAATATCTCTATTATTACCTGGAAGATAAGATCGGGCAGTATACGCAGGCGCTGGGAAAATCCCTGCCGGCACAGGAGTATCTGGCAGAGCTGGCGGTGTTCAAGGGCGTGACGCAGCTGAAACGAAAGAAACGTTCGCCCCGGGAGACCAGAGATTTCCTTATGGAGGCGGGCATCTCCTGCAGGGAAATTTTTGATGATTTCAATAATTTTTATTTCGGCTATGTCTCCCTGGACTGGCTGGATGTGCTGATGGAATATTACGGTAATCTGGAGGATCTGCCTGCCCTGCAGAAAAAGAAACTGGCGCAGGCTTTGCGTCACTACTATCCGAAGATGGAAAGCCTGGGAGACGAAGAGATTTTGAACTGGCAGATGGAAAAGAGCAAAAAAGAGGAAGAGGAACTGGATGCGGTCTACTCGCTGGACGGCACAGACCGGGGCTATCAGCGCAACCGCTCCGGAGAAAACACCGTGCGCAAATATATCAAAGGCGCGCTGGATCTGGATCGGACCACCTTTATCTGTTTCCTTTTGTTTTTCGGGAAATCCACCCGCCTTTGTGATTCCCTTCGCGTGACGAAGGAGCGGCTGGATGCAATCCTGCTGGAGTGCGGATTTTCCAAGCTGATGGCGGAACACGATTTCGATGGTTTCATTCTGCGTTATCTGGACAGCAGAGATCCCGCCGATCTTCTGATGGAAGAGGTGACCCGGTACGCCCGGCAGGAGGAAAATTTTTTCTTTTATAATATGTATAAAGATTCTAAAAACTATCAGCAGGAATACCGGAAAATCATGGGTGTGGACTGATTTATCAGGTGACATTTGCGCAAATCGGAAAATGTGGTATAATGGCTGTGCTGCGCGCAGCCTGACAAGCGGGCGCTATGAGGTGAGAGTATGGATATCAAGTTAATAGCAATTGACCTGGACGGTACGCTGCTGGATGACGACTGCCTTTTTCAGGAGGAAAACCGCAAATGGATCCGGCGGGCCATGAAAGCCGGTTATCTGGTGGTGCCCACCACCGGCAGAAGTTATCAGAACGCCAGGTATGAAATTTTTAAAGATTTTGATGAACTGCCCTATTATATCAACGCGAACGGTACGGTGGTGACGGATGCCAGGACGGAAAAAGTACTGTATACCGCCAGCTTTCCCCGGGAGACGGCACGAAAGATCTACCGTCTTTGCAGAGAGTACCGGACTTATATCGAACCCTACGCGGGCCGGTATGCCTATATGGAACAGGAGGGAATCGATCATCTGTACCGCAGCGGTCTTCCCATATCCTACTGCCGGCAGCTGATGCGGACCAATATTCTGTGCGATGATATGGAAAAGATGATTATGGAAGGGGAATACCCGGTCAGCAAGTTCCATATCGTATGCGAGAGCAGTCAGGAGAAGGAAAGGCTGAAGGAAAGGATAGCCTCCATCCCGGGACTGTATCCCATCTCTGTGGTGGCGCAGAATATCGAAGTGGTTTATGAGAAAAAGAGCAAGCGGGACGGCCTGGCGTTTTTAAGTGAATTTCTGGGGCTGACCCGGGAGAATGTGATGGCCATCGGCGACAGCAGCAACGACATGGAGATGCTGGAGTGGGCAGGCTGTTCCGTGGCCATGGAAAACAGCGCGCCGAAAGTCAGACAGGCGGCAAAGTATGTGACGGATACGAATAATAACGATGGAGTGGCAAAGGCTCTTCAGCGTTTTCTGAAAATAGAAAAGACCGGAGGAATGGAATGACAAAGAAATCAGATTACGATGCCAGCAGCATAGCGGTGCTGGAAGGACTGGAGGCGGTGAGAAAGAGGCCGGGCATGTATATCGGCAGCGTCTCCAGAAAAGGGTTAAACCATTTGATTTATGAAATTGTGGATAATGCAGTGGATGAACATCTGGCCGGATACTGCAGTCAGATCCGGGTGACGCTGGAAAAGGACGGCTCCTGTACTGTGGAAGATGACGGAAGGGGAATTCCGGTGGGGATGCATGAAAAGGGCATGCCGGCGGAACGTCTGGTGTTCACCACTCTGCATGCCGGCGGAAAATTTGATGATTCCGCATATAAGACCAGCGGCGGTCTCCACGGAGTGGGATCTTCGGTGGTCAATGCTTTGTCGGTATATCTGGACGTCCGGGTCAGCCGGGAAGGGTATATCCATCACGACCGGTATGAGCGGGGGGTTCCCGTGATGGAACTGGAAGACGGCCTGCTGCCAAAAGAAGGCCGGACGAAGGAAACGGGAACCTGTGTGAATTTTCTGCCGGATCCTGAGATTTTTGAAGTGACCCGCTTTTCCGCTGCGGAGGTGAAAAGCCGGATGCACGAGACGGCCTATCTGAATCCAAAGCTGACCATTGATTTTGCGGATCTGCGGGGAGAAGAGCCGGAATATATCAGCTTTCATGAACCGGACGGCATCATCGGCTTTGTCAAAGATCTGAACAAGAAAAAGGAAGCGCTTCACGATCCGGTTTATTTTACCGGCGAGTCGGAAGGGATCACCGTGGAATGTGCTTTCCAGTATGTAAATGAATTCCATGAAAATGTGCTGGGATTCTGCAACAATATCTACAACGCGGAAGGCGGCACCCACCTGACGGGATTCAAGACGGCGTTTACGGCGGTGATGAACAATTATGCGCGGGAACTGGGAATTCTCAAGGAAAAAGACGCCAATTTTACAGGAGCGGATATCCGCAACGGCATGACGGCGGTGATTTCCATCAAACATCCCGACCCGCGGTTTGAAGGGCAGACCAAGACCAAGCTGGATAACCAGGACGCTTCCAAAGTGACGGCGAAGGTGACAGGGGATGAAATTGTCCGTTACTTCGACCGTAATCTGGAGGTGCTGAAAAAAGTGCTGTCCTGCGCGGAGCGTTCCGCGAAGATCCGCAAGACGGAGGAGAAGGCCAGAACCAACATGCTGACGAAACAGAAGTATTCCTTTGATTCCAATGGAAAACTGGCCAACTGTGAGAAAAAAGATCCTTCCCTGTGCGAAATCTTCATCGTGGAGGGAGACTCTGCCGGCGGTTCTGCCAAGACAGCCCGGGACCGGAGCTTCCAGGCCATCCTGCCCATCCGGGGCAAGATCCTGAATGTGGAAAAAGCCAGTATCGACAAAGTGCTGGCCAACGCGGAAATCAAATCCATGATCAACGCCTTTGGCTGCGGCTTTTCCGAAGGGTACGGCAACGATTTCGATATTTCCAAACTGCGGTATGACAAGATCATCATCATGGCCGATGCCGACGTGGACGGGGCGCATATCTCCACTCTGCTGATGACGCTCTTTTACCGTTTCATGCCGGAACTGATCTATGAAGGCCATGTGTACCTGGCCATGCCGCCTCTTTACAAGGCCATGCCGGCCAGGGGAAAAGAGGAGTACCTGTATGACGACAAGGCGCTGGAACAATACCGGAAAAGGCATAAGGGAAGTTTCACCCTGCAGCGCTACAAAGGTTTGGGCGAGATGGATCCCCAGCAGCTGTGGGAGACCACACTGAATCCGAAAACCCGGATTCTGAAACAGATCGAGATAGAAGACGCGCGGATGGCTTCCGAGATGACGGAGATTCTCATGGGAACTGACGTGCCGCCCAGGAAAGCCTTTATCTACGAACACGCAAGAGACGCCATTCTGGACGTTTAAGGAGGGGACAGATGAGCGAAAGGGAACAGATCATAAAAACAGAATATTCCGAGGTCATGCAGAAGTCCTATATCGATTATGCCATGAGCGTGATCGTATCCAGAGCGCTGCCGGATGTGCGGGACGGCCTGAAGCCGGTACAAAGAAGAACCCTTTACGATATGTATGAACTGGGGATCCGCTACGACCGGCCCTACCGGAAGTGCGCCCGTATCGTGGGAGACACCATGGGTAAATACCATCCCCACGGGGACAGTTCCATCTATGAGGCGCTGGTGGTGATGGCTCAGGAATTTAAAAAGGGACAGGCTCTGGTGGACGGACACGGAAATTTCGGTTCCATCGAGGGGGATGGGGCCGCTGCCATGCGTTACACGGAAGCCCGTCTGCAGAAAATCACTCAGGATGTCTATCTGAGTGATATGGACAAAGACGTGGTGGAGTTTGTGCCGAATTTCGACGAGACGGAGAAGGAACCGGAAGTCCTGCCGGTGAAGATCCCCAATCTGCTGGTAAACGGCGCTGACGGCATCGCGGTGGGTATGGCCACCAGCATTCCGCCCCACAATCTGGCGGAGGTGGCCGACGGCGTCATCGCTTATATGAAAAACAATGACATCACGGTGGCGGAGCTGATGAAATACATCAAGGGACCGGATTTTCCCACCGGCGGCATCATTGTCAATCAAGATGAACTGTTATCCATCTATGAAAAAGGAACGGGAAAAATCCGTCTGCGGGGAAAAGTGGAAATCGAAAAGGGAAAAGGCGGCCGCCAGCTGCTGGTGATCACCGAAATACCCTATACCATGATCGGCGCCAACATCGGAAAGTTTTTAAACGATGTGGCCGCGCTGGTGGAGTCCAGAACAACCACGGATATCGCCGATATCTCCAACCAGTCCTCCAAAGAGGGGATCCGTATCGTGCTGGAACTGAAAAAAGGAGCGGATGCGGATAATCTGATCAACATGCTTTATAAAAAAACCCGGCTGGAAGATACCTTCGGCGTCAACATGCTGGCGGTGGCGGACAAAAAACCGGAGACCTTAAGCTTAAAGCAGGTGATCGAGCATCATGTGGATTTTCAGTTTGAGATGACTACCCGGAAGTATCAAAACCTGCTGGGAAAAGAGCAGGAGAAAAAGGAAATCCAGGAGGGATTGATCGCCGCCTGCGACGTCATTGATCTGATTATCGAGATCCTGCGGGGGAGCAAAAACCAGCAGCAGGTGAAAGACTGTCTGACCATGGGCGTGACGGAAGGGATCCGTTTCAGAAAGAAAACATCCCAGCGGGAAGCCTCCCGGCTGCGCTTTACCCCGCGGCAGGCCGCGGCAATCCTGGAGATGCGCCTATATAAACTGATCGGACTGGAAATCGACGCGCTGATGAAAGAACATGAGCAGACCCTTGAGAACATCCGCCGGTATGAGGACATTCTCAACCATTATGATTCCATGTCCAACGTGATCATCAAAGAACTGCAGCGGATCAAAAAAGAATACGGCCGGAAAAGAAGAACCGCCGTCATCAATGCCGCCGCAGCTGTCTTTGAGGAAAAAAAGGTGGAAGAGATGGAAGTGGGCGTGCTGATGGACCGCTTCGGCTATATCAAGACGGTGGACAAAGGAGTCTGGGAGCGTAACCAGGAAACCATCCGGGAAGAGTATCCTTATAGTTTCTGCTGCAGCAACATGGACAAGCTGTGTATCTTCACCGAACAGGGACGGATGCACACGGTGAAGGTGCTGGATCTGCCCTATGGAAAGCTGCGGGATAAAGGGATGCCCGTTGATAATTACGGCAACTACAGCATAGCCAGTGAACGGCTGCTCTATCTGGGACCCTTGGGGGAACTGAAAAACCAGAAGCTTTTCTTTGCCACAAAACGAGGCATGGTAAAGCTGGTGGACGGTTTGGAGTTTGACGTGGCCAAGCGGACCATTAGCGCAACCAAACTGGCGCCGGAGGACGAGGTGGTTTTCGTGCAGCCGGCGGACACCATGGAGTATGCGGTGCTGCAGAGCAGGGAAGGATATTTCCTGCGTTTTCTGAAAGAAGAAGTGCCGGAAAAGAAAAAGACGGCCATCGGCGTAAGGGGGATGCGGCTGGGTGAGGAAGATGAAATCGCGCAGGCTTATCTCATTGAAAGCAGGATGGACTACGCCATCACCTACCATGAGAAAAAGGTGGTGCTGAACAAACTGAAACTGGGCAAACGGGATGGAAAAGGGACGAAAATCCGCGTTTCATAAGTTCCGTGAAGATATCGATTTTGTATCTTGCCAGTGCAATTTTCGCAGGCTTTTGGTATAATGGAGGCACTAAAAGATATGGGGGTAGCACTGTATGAAAAAAAGCGATGAGATGAAGAAAATGTGCCAGGAAAAAGGCATCCGGATGATCGATTTCAAAATGACCGATTTGGACGGCCGGTGGAGACACATCACCATTCCCGTGGAGCGGTTCGACGAGGATATCTTCGTGTACGGGATCGGTTTTGACGGCTCCAATTACGGCTATGCGCCGGTGGAGAAAAGCGATATGGTTTTCATCCCGGATCCGGACACGGCTGTGGTGGATCCCTTTGCCGAGGTGCCCACGCTGACCATGTGCGGCGATGTGTGCGTGATCGGTGAGGAGAATAAACCCTTCGATCAGTATCCCAGAAATGTCAGCCTGCGGGCCATGGAGTATATGAAAGAGCTGGGGGTTGCCGATGAGATGCTGATCGGTCCCGAGTTTGAGTTCCATCTCCTGGATCATGTCCGGTACGAAGTGACGCCGCAAAGAAGCGGCTACGCCGTGGACACCAGGCAGGCCGCCTGGAACAGCGGAAAGGAAAGCCCGGACAACGGAGGCTTTCAGGTGAAAGGACATGGCGGTTACCACATCGGGGCGCCTCACGATGTCGCCTACAGCCTGCGCAGTAAAATGTGCATCCTGCTGGAGGATTGGGGCGTTGACGTCAAATACCATCATCACGAGGTGGGAGGCTCCGGCCAGATGGAGATCGAGGTGGAACTGGGCGATATGGTGGATATGGCAGACAAGACCATGATCATCAAATATGTGATCAAAAACGCGGCGGTGCAGGACGGACGGACAGCCACCTTCATGCCCAAGCCCATCTATCAGGAGGCGGGCAACGGCATGCATGTGCATATGCTGCTGAAAAAGGACGGACAGCCGGTATTTTACGATAAAGACGGTTACTCCGGCCTTAGCAGGACGGCCCACTATTTCATGGGCGGCCTTTTGAAGCACGTATCGTCTCTTTGCGCTTTTACCAATCCCTCCACCAACTCCTTCAAACGTCTGGTACCCGGGTTTGAAGCGCCGGTGACCATCGGATACGCCACATCCAACAGGAGCGCGGTGATCCGGATTCCGGCCTATGCAAAGTCGCCGGATAAAAAACGGTTCGAACTGCGCAATCCAGACGCCACCTGCAATCCCTATTACGCTTACGCGGCGATTTTGATGGCCGGTCTGGACGGCATCCGCAATCAGATCGATCCCGCGAAGGAAGGCTGGGGTCCCTATGACTGTAATCTCTATGAGCTTTCAGAGGAGGAGAAAAAGAAAATCTCTTCTTTGCCCAGAAGCCTGGAGGAAGCGCTGGACGCCCTGGAAGCGGATCACGATTACCTCACGGCAGGCGGCGTGTTCCCGACCCGCCTGATCGAGATATGGCTGAAACGCAAGCGGGAGGAAGCGCTGCGCATTTCTCAGATTCCCCATCCGGCGGAATTTGAAGCCTACTATGATCTTTAAAAAACATTTCATATTTTTACGGCCCTCTGTTCTGCGGACAGGGGGCTGTTCTTTGATAACCAAAAGTCGGTTCCGTCAGAAAAATCCCAATGATTATGAACTGTAAGATCATCAAGAACCATAAAAAAGTGGATAAAATTGCGGTATTTATGAAAAAAAAGGAACCAATGGTACATAAATTTGATTGATTATATCCGGAATAATGTTTATAATATATTATATAAAAATAATTTTTATGAATGGTTTAACAGGGGAGAATATGATCGAAATATTACTATGCGGACAGACAGAATTGTTTACCGCAGATGCGCTGCGAAAGCTGGCGGAAGATTACCGGGTTGTGATCGCCGGGAAGTCGTGCCTTTCTGGCCGTGACAAACATATCGTAACTTACAGAACATCGGTGATGGATGAACAGTTTCAGCAGCTTTTTGATGTATACAGTTTTCAGACAATATTTTATGTCAGCGGTTATGCCGACGGCGGAAACGGCTTATTCGGAGAAATCCAGCAGCTGGAACGGGTGATGACAGGCTGCAGGAATTCCAGAGCGGATAAAGCGGTGATCATTACCACGGGGGACAGCAGGAATTATCTGCCCCGCCATGGCGCAGCGGGAGAACTGCTGAAAAAAGATTATTATAACAATCGCACTTTCGGAGCCGGGCAGGTGGAGGAAGCCGTCGATTATTACAGGGAAAGACTGAAAATAAAAACGGTCGTCTTACAGTGCCCTTACCTGGCGGACCGGATCAATGAGCACAACTTTCTGGGACGCGTATTTCGAAATCTGTATGAGAAAGAAAAAGTTATGTTTCCTTATCACAGGGAAGATCCGGTTGATTTCCTGTCCATGGATGACCTGACGGAGCTGATGCTTTTGCTGACAGAAGAGACGGAGGATGAAAGCGCCGTTTACGATGTGGTCAGCGGTTATCATTATACATACGGCGATCTGGAAGATATGTTAAAACTTGCGGCGCCGGACGGGAAGATTGTCTATGAGAACTATCCGTATATGGCCAAAATGCCGGAGTATCCGGAAAGACTCAGAAAGAGATACGGATTTATTCCCATGGACAATGTGATGGAAAATATCGGTTCGTTTTACCGGGTTTATCTTAGAGAAGTGGTAAAAAGAAACCGGGGACTGTGGGGGAAAGCAGCCTCTTTTTTGGAAAAGGCGGGAAAGGGCGCTCTAAAATATATCGAGCTGGTTCTGTTTTTTATCATAGCGGAATTCATCAGCCGGTATACTTCCGATTCCATTTATTTTCGTTTTGTGGATGTGCGTCTGTTTTATATCCTGATCATGGGAACCATATATGGCATGAGGACGGGGCTGATTGCCGCGCTGCTGGAATGCGCCGTGCTGGTACGGGAATATATGTTCATGGGGATCAACGGGACGATCCTTTTTTATAACATTGAAAATTGGATTCCCTTTGTTATTTATCTGATGACGGGATCGATAACGGGATACATTTCCAATAAGAAAAATGACGCCTTTGCATTTTTGCGCAGGGAGTATGAGCTGCTGCGGGATAAGTATCTGTTTTTAAACGATGTCTATCATGGCGCGGTGGAAAACAAAGGCGAGTATAAAAGGCAGATCCTGGGATTCAAGGACAGTTTTGGAAAGATATTCGATGCGGTACAAAAGCTGGACGGAGAGACGCCGGAACGTATCTTTTTAGGAGGAATCAATGTACTGGAGGATATTTTGGAAAATCATTCCATTGCCATCTATTCCCTGGATTCCTGGCAGCGCTTCGGGAGACTTACCGTATGTTCCAACAGCCTTTTGACCACGCTGACCAAATCCATCCGTATCGAGGATTATCAGCCGGTGTACGATACCGTCATTCAAAGAATGGTATGGAAAAATACAGATATGATTCCCGGCCTGCCCATGTATGCCTGCGGGATTTTCCGAAACGAAATGATGGTGCTGCTGATTACGATCCAGGAAGCGGATCTGGAACAGTACGGCATGCATTATGTGAATATCTTTCAGATCATGTGCGGACTGGTACAGACCTCTTTTTTGCGGGCTTTGGAATACGAGGAACTGGCGGCGGAGAAAATGTATTATCCCGGTACCCGCATTGTTTATCCGGAGCGGCTTTTGCAGGCTTTGAAGGTGCAGCGGGCCATGAAGGAGGAAGGAGTGGCGGATTATGTGCTGCTTCGTTTCACGGATCGGGATAAGAAGAGGATAGACGAGAAGCTGACCGGACTGATCCGGGGCAGCGATATGCTGGGGCTGGATAACGATGGCAATATCTGTCTGCTGCTGGTTCAGATGAACCGGGATAATCTTGCCATAGTGGGAGACCGCCTTCACCGCCAGGGAATAGCGTACGAGGTCGTGGAGGAGAATCGATAGAAAGCAGGGAAAGTTTTGGTTGTTGTTTTTTTAATCGTTCATATTATTCTATGCATTTTGATATATATCCTTATGCGTCTTTCGGTTCTGAAAGCGGATAAAGCCTTCATGCCCCTGATCTGTCTGGTTCCGGTGTGGGGGATGGCCGGTGCGGTGATACTGGAATTTCGCAGCCGCGGGAAACGTCAGATCAATGAGGAAGTCGGTATCGAAAAACTGAAGATCAACGATGAGATATACCGCAGCATCATCATGGAGGAAGACCCTGTGGAAGACCGGGTGGTCCCGCTGGAGGAAGCGCTGCTGATCAATGATTCCATAACCAGGCGGGAGCTGATGATGGAGGTCATGTATGGAAATCCCGACGATTATGTGACGCAGCTGAAAGAAGCGCGCATGAATGATGATACGGAGGTCGTTCACTATGCGGTTACCGCCCTTGCGGAGCTGCAAAAGGAGTATGATCTGCAGTTTCAGGAACTGGACTGGGAATTGGAAAAAAATCCGGATGACGATGAAATCACAGACCGGTATGTGCGGCTTTTGAATCGGTATCTGGAAAGCGGCATAGCCGAGGGAAACGATCTGGATATCAAGCTGCGGTCTTACAGCGAGATGCTGGAGCGAAAGATCAAAAAAGCGCCGGAGCGGATCATGCTCCGGAAAGAAAAGGCCAGGACAGATCTGAAGATAGGGGAGTATGAAGCGGCGTATGAGCAGATCCGGTACATGATGGACCGATGGGATCAAAGCGAGACCGGATACCTGCTGATGCTTCAGTATTATTCAGCGACGGGAAACCGCCGGGGAATCGACAGGACGCTGGATCTGATCAAAAGAAAGAAAGTGTATCTGACGCCCCAGGGGCGCAGGACGATCGGATTTTGGGAAAACGATAAGGATGGACAGGAAGCGTGAAAAGGAAGAAAAAACATTCTTTTAGATTGTCGGAGCTGCGGTTTACGCGGATGCAGATGGTCATCGTTTTGTTTTTGCTTCTGGGGGGAGTTTTGTTTTTGCTGCAGCGGAATGTACCTTATCAGGCGCAGGAGTCCCTGTTGGAGCCCTACGAGGCCGTGCCGGCTGCGGCTAAGCCGGCAGAACAGGATCCGGAATGTATGATTATCTGGCAGGACGATACGAATGGGAAGAACGGACGGGAGCTGATGGAAGCAGTTCTGGGACAGATGAAAATTCCCTATGATACCTGTAAGGCAGGGGAGGTAAAAGAGAGGGATCTGGAAGAGTTTGAGACGATAGTGCTTTCGGTGACGGATTACAGTCTGCTGGACGAAGGTCTGCTGCAGATTTTAGATCGCGTGGAGAAAGGAGCCGGACTTTTAGTGCTGTGTCCGCCGGAAAAAAACGGCAGTCTGCAGGCAGTCAGTGAAAAACTGGGGATCCGGCAGATAGGGAATCAGTATCATACCGTCTCCGGTATTCATTTTGCCGAAAATTTCATGCTGGGCAGCCAGTTGGAGGATTTTGTCATTACGGATCCCTATGAATCTTCTTTGCAGGTAATCCTGGAGCCGGAGTGCGAGATCCTGGTCCAGTCCGATGATGATCGGGCCATCCCTCTCATCTGGAGGACGAAGCTGGGGGAGGGGACTGTGGTGTTTGATAATCTTGGTTTCCTGGAAAAGGCTTATCGAGGCTTTTATGCCGCTTCCTACAGCCTTTTGCAGGAAGTCTGCGTGTACCCGGTGATCAATGGCTCCGTTTTTTACATCGATGATTTTCCATCGCCGGTGCCGGGAGGCGACAGCGAGTATATTCAGCGGGATTATGGCATGAACATTTCAGACTTCTATACGCAGATCTGGTGGCGGGATGTATATAATCTGGCTGAGCAGTACGGCATCCGCTACACCGGGCTGGTGATCGAGCAGTATTCGGATCAGGTGGAGCCGCCTTTTACCGCCAATAAAGATATACAGCGGTACCGGTACTTCGGCAATATGCTGCTGGATCAGGGAGGAGAGATCGGATATCACGGATATAACCATATGCCCTTGTGCCTGATGGGCTTTGACTACAAAGGAGAATACGACGCCTATCGCCTGTGGGAAAGCTATGAAGACATGACGGCTGCTCTCACGGAACTTCGCAGGTTTTGTGAGACGCTGTATCCCAATGAAAAATTGCAGGTATACGTGCCGCCCTCCAATATCCTTTCCAGGGAGGGGCGGGAAGCGCTGAAGGAAAGCACAGATATTTGCGCCATCGCCAGTATCTATCTGCCGGCTGACGACGGAGTGGCCTACGATCAGGAATTTGAAGTGGGGGAGGATGGCATCATCGAGACGCCCCGTGTGATTTCCGGATACATACTGAATGATTACATGAAGCTGGCGGCTTTTTCCGAACTGAACTTTCATTACGTGAATTCACATTTCCAGCATCCTGACGACACGCTGGATAAGGACCGGGGGGCTGCCCTGGGATGGGAGGAAATGTTTGGACGATTGTCGGATTATGCAAAGTGGCTGTTTGAGGCGGCGCCGGATATCCGCAGTCTGACGGGAACGGAAATGGCGGCTGCCGTACAGATTTATGACGATCTTCAGGTGCAGCGGGAACGTACGGAAACTGGGATCAGGCTAAAACTGGGCGGATTTCAGGAGGAGGCCTGGCTGATGGTACGCGTAAATGAAGGGACCATTGGAAAAGTGACGGGGGCGCGTCCCCAAAAGCTTCTGGATGATCTGTATCTGCTGCAGGCCACAGACAGCGAAATCAACATTGAGATCTCATAACAAAGCGGGGGAGGCTCCTGCAAAAAGAAAAGGAAACAGAAGATGGATAAAAAAAACAGACGTTATCTTTCCGTCATTTTGATACTGGCGGTGTTTCTGATCCTGGCAGCGGCGCTGCTGGGCCAATACGGCTGGATGATGAACCGGTCGGTGGATTCCGGGCTGGATATTCTGGAAGAGGCGGCGTTTGAAAAGAAAAGTGTCGATCCAGAAGGGACAGACTGTCTGTATCTGTGGGACAGCAGGGATGAAAATTCCCGGGTGTTTTATGATGAACTGACACAGATTTTTCAGGATATGAAAGTGGACTATACAAAAAAAGATCTGAAAGAGGAAAGCCTTCCCAATCTGCAGGATTATGAAGTCGTTACCCTTGGCTTTACCAATTACCAGGACAACAGGGATGTGATTTTAAAGGCGGTGGAATGGATGGAAGAGGGCGGCGAACTCTTTGTGCCGCAGGTGCCGGAAAACGGAAGCGCTTACAGCTGGATGAGCAGCCGTATCGGCGTTATGAATATGGGAACCACATACTATAAAGTATCCGGTATCCGGATCAGAGATGATTTTATGATAACCGGGGACAGTAAGGATTATGAGATCGCCTATCCCTTTGAGTCGGCGCTGCCGGTGGAGCTGGAGGAAGACTGTAAAGTACATATCGTGTCGGCCGACGAGAGTCAGGTCCCCATATTATGGGAGAGTCAGGGGAAGAAAGGTCATGTGGTGGCGGTCAATCTGGGCCATTATGATAAAAACGTCCGGGGGATCTACGCCATGGCATACAGCCTGCTGTCCGGATACTGTGTCTGGCCGGTGATCAACAGCTGCTCTTTTTATCTGGACGGCTTTCCCTTCCCTCTTCCCGCAGACAAGAACGGATACATCACCGAGGTGTACGGGGAAAACGTAAGTACCTATGATTTTTATGTGCGGGAATGGTGGAATGATCTGATGGCCCTTTCCGGTCAGTTTGATATCCGATATACGGCCGCTCTGCTGGAGAATAATGACAACGATGTAGAACCGCCTTATCAGACGAAGGGCTCTTCCAACCGGTATAAGTACTTTGTCTCCACCTTGCTGGAACTGGGGGGAGAACTGGGACTTTACGGTTACAATCAACAGCCCCTCTGTCTAGAAACCAGCAGATTGGGCGGGGGAGGACAGGAAAAGCTGCCGGACTACGAAAGAGAGTTACAGCTACGCTACTGGAACAGCGTCCGGGATATGGTGGACGGTTTGAAAGAGGCAGAACGTTTTCAAAAAGAGCTTTTGGAGGATACCATGATGCAGGTCTATGTTCCGCCGGCAGATATCCTGTCGGAAGAAGGATTGGAGGCGCTTAAAACGGCGCTTCCGTCCATGAGGGCGGTGGCAGGATCTTATCTGGACAGCGGCTATGCCGTCGGGCAGGAGTTCAAAGTGGACGATACAGGGATGATCATGACGCCGCGCATCACATCGGGAGGTGTCTTTGGCGCGCAGGATAAGCTGCGGACACTGTCGGAACTGAATCTGCATTATGCGGCGTCTCACGCCATATCGCCGGCGGATGTGATGAACCCCGATGCGGGCGCACAGCTTGGCTGGCCGGTGATGCTGGAAAATCTAAAGGAGTATCAGCAATGGCTGGCGGACGCGGCTTTGGGACTCCGTCATCAGACCGGATCAGAGACTGCGGCCGCCGTGCAGAGATTTTATTATCTGCAGCACGAAGAAGAGGATACGAAAGACGGCCTGAAGATCCGGCTGGACAATTTCCAGGATGAGGCATGGATGATGGTTCGCTTCAATGACTGGCAGCCGGATGAGGAAAAGATAAAGGGCGCAGATCTGATCCATCTGACAGGCAATCTGTATCTTATGGAAGCCAAGGAACCGGATATCACAGTGGAAAGAAAGGATGTCAGATGAGAATTTGTGTCATATTGGAAGGCTGTTATCCCTATGTCACCGGCGGTGTGTCCACCTGGATCCACCAGTACATGCAGGCAATGCCTCAGCATGAATTTGTGGTCTGGGCGGTGGGAGCAAACGCCAGGGACAGAGGAAAATTTAAATATAAGCTTCCGCCCAATGTGGCGGAAGTGCGGGAAATCTTTCTGGATGAAGCGCTGAAAATGCAGTTTGTAAAAGAAAAATATTCCTTCCGGGAGGAAGAACTGCTGGCGCTGCGAGAATTTGTGAACTGCCGCAGGCCGGACTGGGAGACGCTGTTTCATATGTACCATGACAAAAAAGTTTCTCCCATCGCTTTTTTGATGAGTGAGGATTTCCTGGATATCCTGATAAAAATCTGTCATGAGGAGTATCCGTACACCAGTTTTTCTGATCTTTTTCATACGGTGCGCTCCATGCTGCTTCCCGTATTGTACATCCTGCAGACAGAGGTGCCAAAGGCGGACGTCTACCATGCCATAGCCACCGGCTACAGCGGCGTTTTGGCCAGGCTGGGCAGTTACGTAAATCACGTGCCCTATGAGATCACGGAACATGGTATTTATACCAGGGAACGGGAAGAAGAGATTATCCGCGCCAAATGGGTTGTCCCTGCTTTTAAAAGATTCTGGGTCCGTTTCTTTTACATGCTTTCCCATGCTGCCTATGAAAAAGCGTCCATGGTGACCAGCCTGTTTGATAAAGCCATGGAGATGCAGATTGAGATGGGGTGCGCCCGCAAGAAATGCCGTTATATCACCAACGGGATTCATTTTGAGCGTTTTTCTTCTATTCCATTGAAGAAGGAAAACGGATATGTGGATATCGGCGCCGTGCTGCGCATCTCTCCCATCAAAGATGTGAAAACCCTTCTGTATGCTTTTGGAGAGCTGAAAAAGAGGATACCAAACGCCAGACTTTATGTGGCCGGGCCAGAGGACGATGAGCAGTACGCCAGCGAGTGCTATGCCTTAAAGGAGCATCTTGGGACAGAGGATATCTACTTTCTTGGCACTGTCAACGTGCTGGAATACATGGAAAAATTTGATTTCACCGTGCTCAGCAGCATATCGGAAGGCCAGCCTCTGGCTGTGCTGGAATCCTTTGCCGCCGGACGTCCCTGTGTGGTCACAGACGTGGGCTGCTGCAAACAGCTGATCAACGGTATGGGCGGCGATGATCTGGGAGCGGCAGGGTACTGCGTTCCGCCTATGTACCGGGAGGCGCTGTGCGACGCCATGGAAATGATGTGTGTTCATCCGGAGGAACGGTACCGGATGGGACAGACGGCAAAGGAACGGGTCAGACGCTATTTCCGGCATGAGGAAATGATACAGAATTATCTGGATACATACGACGAGGTGTTTAAAAGATGGCAGGAATCGGTTTCAGCTTAAAAAGATTATTTAATAAAAGAGGCGTATTTTCCCTCTGCCGTGCCTATGGCTATGCGGGGATCATCTGTGCCGGCCCCATGATCCTGGGCGTCCTCATGCTGGCTGGGGTGAGTCTTACGGCCAGGCTGGCCGGTATGCCGGCCCATGACCGGGAGCTGATGAACTGTATGCTGACTTACACTCTGCTTTTGTCCCTTACGGTCACCAGCTGGTTTAATATGGTGACGACACGCTACGTTTCCGATATGATTTATGAGGAAAAGCTGGATCGGATCATGCCGTCTTTGTACGGCAGCTGCTCGATCATGCTGGTGATCGGCGGCCTGCTGTATGGAGTTTTTCTCTGGTTTTCCGGAGTGGATTTCCGATATCAGATCCTATGTCTTTGGTTTTCTCTGATTCTGATCGTGGTGTGGATGGAAATCGTATATCTGACGGCGATCAAGGACTACAAAGGGATCGTGCTTGCCTTCGCCGTGTCTTTGCTGCTGGGATTTTTCTTTGCCCTGGTTCTGGTCATCATCGGCTGGGTCAGCATTACCAGCCTGATGCTTTGCATCATCATCGCCTACGGCGTGCTGATGGTATGGTACTATAAACTGCTGCTGGACTATTTTCCCAAAAGCGACGGGAGCAAATACGCTTTTTTACGCTGGTTTGATAAATACCGTTCCCTGGCTTTTACCGGCGGATTTATCAATATCGGTTTGTTTGCCCATCTGGTCATCATGTATTTCGGACCGCTGCAGGTGCAGGTGGAAGGGCTCTTTTACGGGGCGCCGGCCCATGACGTGCCGGCTTTGTTTGCCTTTTTTTCCATATTGATTACTACGGTCAATTTTGTCACTTCCGTGGAGGTGCGTTTTTATCCAGCCTACCGGAATTATTACAGCCTGTTTAACGATAACGGATCCATCCGCGATATCGAACAGGCGGAGACGGAGATGCTGACGATTCTGAAGCAGGAGCTGACTTTCAGCGGCCATAAACAGCTGATTTCTACCATTTTGTTCGTGGTTTTCGGAAGCTACGTGCTGGAGTGGATGTCTTTGGGTTTTACGGATACCTCCATCGGCATTTTCCGTTTCCTCTGTACGGGATACGGGGTTTATGCCATCAGCAATTCCATCATGCTGATTCTCCTTTATTTCGAGGATTACACCGGGGCGCTGTTTGGCACCATGGCCTTTGCCCTGGTCAGCGTGGCGGCGACGGTTCTGCAGATTCTGTTTGGCCGGCCGGAATTTTTCGGGCTGGGATTTTTGCTGGGCGGCGTGGTATTTTACTTCATTGTCTGGCTGAGGCTGGAGTGGTATACGAAACGGTTGCCCTATTTCCTGCTCTGCCGAAAATCGCTTATACCGGATACGGAAAAGGGGCTGTTTGCAAAGCTGTGCGATTATCTGGACGAGCGGGATCGTAAAAGGAGAGAAAAACCCAGGGAAAAATGGAAGAAAAAGCGGCGAAAAGCCGGTACGGGATTTACGATACTGCTGCTTTTGCTGCTGCTGACCGGCTGCGCGAAAGCCGGACAGGAGACGGATCAGGGCCTTTCTTCTGAAGAAGCGGTTTCCGAAGAAAGCAAGGATCAGCCTGCCGGGACACCGGTGGAAAAAGAGGTCTTGGAAGAAACGAAAGAAACGCTAAGGGACAATCCAGCTGTGTATGATGAGGATGATGAAACCTCTGTGGTAACCATGTATCTGACGGTGCGGCCCGGAAACGCCGCGGACAATACGGATCATACCTGGACGGAAATCAATACTTACGATACGTATTACTATGAGGACAATGATCTGGACCGCTATAACTGTGAGGCGATCCTGCAGATCGGCGATGATAACGGGCCGGCGCAGGGGGAATTCGGCTACGGTGCGATGACGTCCAATGCCACCGTTCAGATCCGCGGGCAGACGTCCTCCAGACGAGAACAAAAAAATTATAAAATCCGTATCAAGGACGGCTTGGGGGAATGGAGGGGACAGAGGACCATCGCTTTGAATAAGCATATCGGGGATCCTTTCCGTTTCCGGAACAAGATGGCCTACGATCTGATGAAAGAGATTCCTCAGATGATGAGCGCCAGGACACAGTTCGTCCATCTTTTCGTAAAAGATGAGACGGCGGGAGGAAACGGTGTGTTCACCGATTACGGTCTTTACACCCAGGTGGAGCAGATTAATAAAACGTATCTGAAAACCCATGGGCTGGACAACCGGGGATATCTATATAAGATCAATTTTTTCGAATGGTATCAATACGAAGCCCTGAAACTGAAGACGGATCCGGATTACGATGAGAAAGCCTTTGAGGAACTGCTGGAAATCAAAGGAAACGATGATCATACCAAGCTGCTGCAGCTGTTGGAGGAGGTCAATGATTATTCGATTCCCATAGAAGAGATCGTGGAAAAACATTTTGATATGGATAATATCTGTTATTGGATGGCCTTTCATATTCTGACCGGGAATTACGATGTGGGATCCAGAAACTATTACCTCTACAGTCCCCAGAATTCGGAAAAATGGTATTTCATTTCCTGGGATAATGACGCGGCTTTCTCCCGCACTTTTCATGGGCGCACCAATTATTCGGAAGGACAGTCCTGGGAGCGTGGTTTGACGCAGTTTACGCATATCCTGCTGATTGACCGGATTTTCAGGGAGAAAGAATACCGCAGCATGCTGACAGATGCAGTGGGAGATCTGCGGCAGAATTATCTGACCCGTGAAAAGATAAATGATAAGGCGCAGCAGTATGCTGCCGTCGTAAAGCCTTATCTCTATCAGGCGCCGGACGATCAGAACGCGCCGGTGCAGGCCGGGGAATATGATGTCCTGGTATCATCCCTGGCCGACGAGGTGGAGCAGAATTACGGTTATTACCTGGAGAGTCTGGAAAAACCGCTGCCCTTTTATGTGGGTACACCTTACGAAGAAGATGGACATATGACCGTACTGTGGGATGCGGCTTATGATCTGGACGGAGAAGATATTACCTATGAGTTTATCCTGGCACGGGATCTGAACTTCACCGATGTGATATACCGGGAAGAGAACATCCGCCTGCCGGAGGCATCCTTTGATACGCTGCCGCCGGGACAGTATTTTATCCGGGTTCAGGCCAAAAATGAGTCCGGCTATGTTCAGGACTGTTATGATTATTACAATCATGACAGAGGGAAAGTTTACGGATGTTTTGCCTTTCGGGTAGATCCGGACGGCGCCGCCATTGCGGAGAAAAATGTGGAGTAAATGTGCAGGACATACAAGGAGGAGCAAGATGAAAAGAAAAACGGCAGTGGGATTTGCCTTTTTGCTGGCTCTGTCGCTGGTCGGCTGCGCGGTTTCGGAGGAAGGCAGCGGATATCTGGTCAGTCCGGATGAAACCTATGAGACCGTCGGAGCCAGCCAGGAGGATTACCGGCTAACGGACAGGGATGCTCTGTATGAGGAAGACGACGGGGAAGTGGTTACCATGTACCTGACGGTGGGAAAGGGCAACAAAGAAGATGGGACGGATCATACCTGGACGGAGGTCAACAGCTATCCTCTGGAATATTATGAAGAAAATGATCTGGAACCGTACAAATGCGAGGCGGTGCTCCAGGTGGGCGATGAAGCCGGTCCGGTGGACGGAGAGTTCGGCAGCGCAGACAGAACGGCCAACGCCACCGTATCCCTGCGAGGCAGCGGCGCATCCACCTGGCAGCAAAAAAGCTATCGGATCAAGATCAAATCCGGCAGCGGCGACTGGAGGGATCAGAAAACCATATCGCTCAATAAGCATGCAGCCGATCCCGTGCGGTTTAAGAACAGGCTGGCCTATTCGTTGATGACAAAAATTCCCCAGATGCTCAGCTGCCGTACCACCTTCGTCCACCTCTATGTGAAAGATAAGACACAGGGTGAGGACGGCCCGTTCCGGGATTACGGCCTTTACACCCAGGTGGAGCAGGTCAATAAAACTTATCTCAGAAATCGGGGATTTGACAGCGACGGACAACTCTACAAAGCGGGAAGAGATTTCGACTGGGGGCGGCACGAGGATGCTATCATGGCGGCCACAGACGAGAATTATGACGAGGAGCGTTTTGAGCAGTATCTGGAGATCGGAGGTTCTAAGGAGCACGAGAAGATCATGGAACTTCTGGATGCGGTGAATGATCCGGATTTGCCCATCGATCAGGTGGTAGAACGGTACTTTGATCAGGAGAACCTGTACTACTGGATGGCCTTTCACATTCTGACCGGCAACAAAGACGTGCTGGAAGGGAACTACTACCTTTACAGCTCCCGGGGTTCGGATAAATGGTATTTTATCTCATGGGACAACGACGGCATCCTCAAGGAAGGCTATGAGAAACTTGGCGATACCTCCTATGACCGCTCCTGGAACAAAGGCATCTTTCCTTTCGCGGATACGGTGCTGTTTCAGAGGATCCTGAAAAATGACGTCTGCCGGCAGGCATTGGATGCGGCGGTGGAAGATCTCTATGCCGGAAGTCTGTCACAGGAGGCGATTCAGAAAGAAATCGATCAGTACAAGGAGACGGTGAAAGATTACCTGTACGTGCTGCCGGATCAGACATATGCCCGGGTTTCCGAAGAAAACTATGAGATTCTGGCAGACAGCATGGCAAAAGAGACAGCGGATAATTACAGTTTGTACCAGGAAAGCAAAAAATCTCCCTGGCCCTTTCATATCCTGGATCCGGTCAGCGAGAACGGAAAAATTGTCCTCACCTGGGAGCAGGCCTATCTGCATGGGGATGGAGAAGTTTCTTACACGGTGGATCTGGCCCGCGACTACACCTTTGAAAACAGTCTGGTGAGCGCCGCGGTGAATACGCAGAGAATGGAAACGGATGCGCTTTTGCCGGGACAGTATTTTGTCCGGGTCCGGGCGCTGTCCGATGGCGGAATCAGTCAGGATGCCTATGAGTATTATCAGACGGAGGCCGGACCGGTCTGCCACAGTACGCTTTGCTTTTACGTGCAGGAAGACGGGTCGGTGCAGGCGGCCAGATTCGGTGAGGATGGTTGAGTATGGGGAAGAAAGGATCAAAAATTCCATATGTTATGCTGGTGGTGCTGGCGCTTGGCTGCGCCGGTCTGCTGCTTTATATCGTCCCCTATCGGTACCAGCTGAACCACACAGTGACCTACAGCGAATCCCAGAAGCCTTTGGATAACCCGCTGACCGGTTATGCGCCGCCGGCGCAGGAAGCAGAGGAGTGCGCGGATTCCAGGCTGGTTTATATCGGCATCACCTGGGATATGTGGGAGCCAAGGCAGGGAGAATACGATATCGAAGGGCTGGAAGAAACCTTTCATCTGAAACGCTGGAAAGAAGAAAATAAACATGCGGTTCTGCGGTTTATCTGTGACCTTCCCGGGGAGGAAGGCCATATGGACATTCCCCGCTGGCTGTATGAGAAGACGCGCGACGGAGAATTTTATGACACGGATTACGGAGCAGGATATGCCCCGAACTACGGAAACGATTATTTCCGGGAGCGCCACAGTCTGGCGATCCAGGCGTTGGCAGAGTACTGCAACAAGGATGATTTTGTCGCTTATGTGGAAATCGGCAGTCTGGGTCACTGGGGAGAATGGCATACCAACACGGACGAAGGGCTTTCTTTGCTGCCGGATGCCCAGGTGTGCTGGCAATATGTGCTGGATTATTCCGACCATTTCCATAACGCCCGTCTGATGATGCGCAGAAACTATGTGATGGCGGCAGAGGGCGGCATGGGACTGTATAATGATATGACGGGACATGAAGAGGATACCAGAAAATGGCTGGGGTGGATTTTAGAAGGAGGAAGCTTTGAAACGGCAGGAGCGGATCTGGTCTATCAGCCCATGGAAAATTTCTGGGAAAGGGCGCCCTCAGGCGGAGAATTTACCAGCGCATACCCGATGGAGGAAATGCTGACGGAACGTTTGCCGGATACGCTGCGTATGATACGGGATACCCATATGACGTTTATCGGCCCCAAATGTCCGGAAGGGAGTTTGAAGGATACCAGCGAAGCCAGGACGGTGCGGGAAGAACTGGGATATCGCTATTATATTTCAGCGGTGACCACACAGTACTCTTTCACTCAGGGACAGCTGGATGTGAAAATCACCTGGGAAAACGGCGGGCTGGCGCCGCTGTACTGGGACTGGCCGGTTACCATGTACGTATATAATGCAAAGGGCGAGCTGAAATACTGGGAAACCGTGGATCTGAAACTGTCCAAGCTGTATCCGGGGACTTCTGCGGAGACAGTCTGCAGCATCCCTTTTACCGATGAATTCCGCCAGGGATATCAGATCGGCATCGGCATTACGGATCCTGATGAGAAAGAATTTCTTTCCCTGGCAATCGATACAGAAAAAAAAGGAAATGTACAATTGATTTATACCTACGAAGACAAATGAAAAACAGGAGGGTACGAAATGGCTGACAACAGATTGTTCCGAACGGCGCTGTTCGGCGGATATAATAAGGAGGATGTGGAAGAGTACATCAAAACGCTGGAGCATGAGATCGAATCCATCAAAGTGCTGCATCAGAAAGAAAAAAGCGAGCTGCAAAAGAAAGCGCAGGAGGCAGCGGAAACAACCGGGGAAGAAGAGGAAGAGCTGCAGATCGAGATCCGGATAGCCCGGGAGGAGACGGAGAAACTCCGTCTGGAAAATGAAGAACTGAAAGAAAAACTGGAGAAGCTGAGAACTCCCCAGATGGAACAGCCGGAGCAAAGCGTGCAGCAGACAGTGGAAGAAATAAAGAAGGAACCGGTCCGGGAGGATGAGTTCTTTGATTACGATACGGTTAACAGGATCATGGAAGACGCCAGAAGGAATGCCGCGCAGATAGAAAAAGAGGCTGCCGACCGGGCGGAGCAGATCCTGGAAAGAGCCCGCGTCCACGCGGAACAGCAAAAGGATGTGATCGTGCGCCAGATCAACGCTCAGCTGGAGGAAAAAGGGATTCAGCTGATTGCGGCCAAATATAAGATCGAACAGTATGCCAAAGAAATTGAGAATGCCCAGATAGGCCTTGGAAACCTGAACAGCCGCATCCGTGAGATGGCGGAGAATATGCCGGTACGGCTGGATAATTACTGGGACGGCGAACCCTACCGGACCCTGATCAGCGAAAAAGAAAAAGAAAATGCAGAGAGGGCAATAGACTATGGCAGGGAGATTGCGTCGGACGATCTATCGTAATGAGTGGAAATACTATATAGCGCTGTGGGAAGGACAGCTTTTAAAAAACCGGCTTCTGCCTTTTATGGAAGTGGATAAGTATGCCGGGAACGGACAGTATACCATCCGCAGCCTTTATTTTGACGATTACTGGAATTCCGCTTATGAAGAAAAAATCATGGGAGTGGAAGGACGAAAAAAGTGGAGAATCCGTATTTATGATTTCAGTGATTCCGTGATCAAGCTGGAGCGAAAGAAAAAGAGCGGAAATTATATTCATAAAGATTCTGCGCCCCTTGCGAAAGAGGAATATGAGCAAATTATGAGGGGAGAATATGAGTTCCTGCTTCACAGCCGATACCCGTTATGCCGGGAATTTTATTATGAGTGTATGGTAAACCTGCACCGCCCGAAAGTGATGGTGGATTATGAACGGGTTCCTCTGATTTTTGGAACAGGGGATGTGAGGATCACTTTTGATAAAAACGTAAGGGCGGGCGCTTTTACTTATGATCTGTTTGATCCGAATCTTCCGATGACGGAGATACTGGAACCGGATATGCTGGTGCTGGAAGTGAAATTTACGGAGATGATACCGGAGGTGATCAAAGAGCTGCTGCCTCTGGACGGACAGCAGTTCTCCGCTATTTCCAAGTATACGCTGTGTTATGAAAAGGTGTTTTATCGTACAGATGTGACGGCGGATATCGGGAAATCAAACAGGAGGGGAAGAAGATGAACATAAGAGATTATTTTAAAAATTCCGTCTGGGAATCATTCATGAGCGGGCAGGGACTGACGGCGGATTTTGTCACAACGGCCGTCATTGCCATGGTGCTGGCAGTGGCGCTGGGGGTCTGTATTTACTTTATATACGGACACTATTTCGGAGGAGTGGTATTTTCCAGTTCCTTTGCGGTAACACTGGTAGGGATGACGGTGCTGACCTGTATGCTGACCCTTGCCATCAGCAGCAATATCGTCATTTCTCTTGGTATGGTCGGCGCTTTGTCTATCGTGCGTTACCGTACCGCGATCAAGGATCCCATGGATCTTTTGTATCTGTTCTGGGCCATCTCAGTGGGGATCACTCTGGGAGCGGGACTGTATCTGCTGGCAGTGGTCACCATGCTGGTGATGACCGGTATCGTTCACGTGTTTTATAACCGCAGAAAAAAGGGGACGATTTTTATACTGGTGGTTCATTACGAGGCGGACTATGCGGGAGATGAGATCCTTCGGATTCTGAAAAAAATGAAGCATCAGTTGAAATCCAAAACAGTGCGGGGAGAATTGACAGAGTTGACCATGGAACTGATCTGCCGTACGGACAATACGGTTTTTATGGAACAGATCCGCGCGGTTGAAGGCGTAAAAGATGTGACTTTAATTCAATATAATGGAGAATATCATGGATAAACTTTCAGAAAAGTCTTACGGACTGACTCTGGAAACACTTTTACAAAAATTAAACAGCGGCGTAACTCTTCTAAAAGTGGGATATCGGATCCGATATGTGTCGGTCAACGAAGGTTTCTGCCAGATGGCAGGAAAAATGGAGAAAGAGTTTTTGCTCCCCTGCAGTTTAAAGGATATCGGGATCCATCCGGATTATCAGCAGGAATATGAACAAATCCTGCGCAAAGTGGCGTCAACCGGAAAGGAAGAGAGCCATATCCACAGGATGAAAACGGCGGATAAAAAAAGTATCTGGCGAAGAGCCCGGGTGGTACGGCTGTCCGGGGAAGGGGTTTTTCCGGCTGTTCTTCTTGAATTATCCCGGGATATTACCGACCTGGTGGAAAAGGACCGGATGCTAAAGGAGAGCAACGAGCGGCTGCGGGTGGCTTTCCATCAGACGCCCCATAAGATATGGGAAGTGGACGTAAAGAAAGGAACCTATAATCAATACAACGTACAGGAGGAACGCTGTCTGCGGGAGACGGAAGTACCCGGTTTTCCGGATGCTCTTTTGCAGAACGGAATGATCCATCCCGGTTCCGGAAAGGATTTCCGGGAGTTTGCAGAAAGGATTCTGGCAGGAGAAAGAGGGGGAAGCGGAAATTTTATCATCCGGGATGACATCAGCGGATGCTATAACTGGGTTTCTTTTTCCTACCGCATGGCGTATGACCGGGAAGGGCTGCCCTCCAAAGCCATCGGGGTACAGCAAAAACTTCCCGATCTTTCTGGAATTTCCGCCGGTGTTTTTCCGCGCAGACCGCTTCCGGAGGTGATGCGCCGTCATCTTCTGGTGCGGATGAAGGTCAATCTGACGGCGGATTATGTGGCGGAGATCTGGGCGGAGGGCGTGGATCAGACGGCCTGGACCCTGGGCCGGCTCTATTCGGATATCATCCGGGAGGAGAAAAGGCGCTGGTTCACCCGGATCGAGGAACAGAAATTTCAGGAGCGCTTTCAAAGGGAGCATCTGCTGAAGGCCTTTGCCGACGGGGAACTGTGGTCTGCACAGGAGTATCGCCGTGTGGACGAAGGAGGCACGATCCGGTGGACGTCGGATCTGATGAATCTGGTTGAGGATCCCAAGACCCATGAAGTATATCTTTTTGCATGCCTTCTGGACAGTCAGAAACGCCATGAATGGGAGCAGATGGTATCAAAAGGCTGTCAGCGGGATCCCAAGACCGGATTGTATGATTATGCTTCCGCCAAAGAAATTGCCAGATGTCTGGAAAAAAGAAAGAAGGACGGGGAATGCGCTCTGTCCCTGATCCGCATTGGCGGATCGGAGTGGTTTCGGGAATATACCGGGGAGAGAGAAAAAACGGCGGAGTTTATCACCGTCGCCCTCTCTATGCTTCTGGGAGGAGACTGCGTGGTGAGCGTCCAGCAGAAGGGGCACATCTTTGCCTTTTTCCCGGAAATTGTTTCCAGGCTGAGTCTGAAACGGCAGATAGAGGACGCCTTTGCCTATCTGAGGGTGGCGATGGAGTATCTGCCCGGCATGGACCGGCTGCGTCTGATCGCCGGAACGGTCACGGAGGAAGCCAAAGACATCGATCCGGATATGATGCTGACGCGGGCGGAGTACCTGTGTGATCTCTGGAAAGATTCCGCCATGGACACGGTGGCCTTCCCCAGTGAGGATGAAGACTGGGCCTGGGCCAATCTGAAGCAGGAAGGCGATCTTCAGGGCGCTTCAGTGGATGCAAAAGAGATGGAGCGTCCCCTGACCAAGGAGGAGCAGAGCATGGCTTTTCGCTGTGTTACGGAGATGATGACGGCCGATTCCCTGGAATCTTCCATGACGAAGGCGCTGCGCTGCATTGGCCGGTTTTACGAAGCGGACCGGACATATATCTTCCGTCTGTCGGATGATTTCCAGACGGTGACCATGGCTTATGAGTGGAATAACCGTGGAAAGCAGAGCATCAACCGGATCGTGTCCGGAATGCCGGTGAAAAAGATTCCGCTGCTGAACCGATGTCTGCGGGAGAAAAATCCCATCTTTCTGGAAAGCGCCAACCTGCCGGAGAGACGGGGTCCCTGGAATTTTGCCATCTTCCCCATGAAACAAAAAGGAAAGCTTAAAGGATTTCTCTGTGTGGAAAATGCCGGAGTACATTTAAAAGACGCGGCGGTGATGACGATGGTGCTGCCTTACATCCAGGGAGAGCGAAGGCGATTTGAAATGCTTTCCAGCCAGACCCGGGTTACGGGACAGGATGCGTTGACCAGATTGCCGAACTTAAGTTCCTGTATGGATGTGATCTATTCGCTGGATTCCGATATGTACAGTTCCATGGGAGCCGTGACGGTGGATGTGCCAAGTTTTTCCGTGATCAACAGCAACTACGGTTTTGATTACGGCCGCAAGATGCTGATCTGTATTTCGGATACGCTGTCGGCAGTGTTTGGCAAAGCTTTTATCTTCCGTACCTGGGATGCGGAGTTTGTGGCGCTGTTTCCCAATACCATCCAGGAGGTGTTCATCGGAAGGTGCACCAGGCTCAATACCATCCTGCAAAGGCGT
>DSTMC04003__coassemble_1007_pt1 | contig 25947 bp, 26 predicted proteins | sample DSTMC04003__metabat2_low_PE_044 | metagenome-assembled genome bin DSTMC04003
CAAGTAATTGTCCATGAAGGAGAAATAAAAAAGCGAAAAGCCGATCCGGTAAAAACCGGACGGCTTTTTTTGCGCCGCGATTTGTCTGAAAATTCTTGCAGTAATATATAGTGAAGGCGATGCATAGGATAGATAAAAGCGGGGAGGATGGAAGATGAGATGGACAAAGATCAGACCGGAGGGCTCGATCCAGCTTTTTGCGACGCTTTATCTGGCAGCGTTTCTGGCCGGAGCGCTGGCGGCAAGCCAGCTCTGGAAAAAGGAGGATTTTCGTGAGTACCTGTCTCTGTATGCCATATTGGAACAGAACAAAAGCACATGGCAGGATATGAAAAAATATGTTTTGTTTTTGCTGCGTGAGAAAGGGGTTTTTGCAGCGGTCTGCATCATCGCCGGTCTGGCTGGCGCAGGTGAAATCATGGCGGTTCTGTCTGCACTGTGGCTGGGATTTTTGGGGGGCGTTTTGGCAACGGTTTTCCTGCTGCAGGCCGGGCTGGAGGGCTTTCTGTTTTGCATGGCCGGAATCCTTTCGCAGCTGTTATTTTACATACCGGCGGTGATTCTGTTTCTGCTGATCATGGGAAAACAAAGACGTATGATACCCGGCGGCGCCATGTCCCCGGTGGAAATCAGAAACGTGCTTTGTATTTGTCTGATTTTCCTGTCTGTCATGGTTCTTGGTATCCTGGTCGAAACTTATGTAAACTTAAATCTGCGAATGGATATTTTTTTGTAAAAAAAATTTTGTTTTGTTTTTACAAGATGTGGTGATGGGGAAAATAGAAGAACCGATATATAGTGGTTTGTCCAAAAGAGGGGGAAAATGGCGTAAAATAAAGGGAAAATAGCATTTGCTTTTCCGTGGGAAGATGATTATAATAGATTATATTTGAAGGGTGAGTTGCTTAAATAACAGAAGATAAGGATATTATTTTCCATGACAGATGCAATTTGTAAATTTATTCATTATTTACATAATGTAAAGAAGACTTCGAAAAATACGGAAGTATCATATGAAAGAGATCTGAAAAAGATGGAACAGTATTTGGCGACACTTCAGATTACGGATGTTGTTCAGGTAACAGAAACCCATTTGAATTCTTATATGCTGTATCTTGAACGTGAGAAATTTGCTCCCTCTACCGTTTCCCGAAATGTGGCGGCCATGAGGGCTTTTTTTCAGTATTTGCTGAAGGAGCAGGTGATCGATCATGATCCGACAGACCATCTGAAGCCGCCGAAGGTGGAGAAGAAAGTTCCGGAAATTCTTACGGTGGAGGAAGTGGATCTGCTTTTGAAACAGCCTTCCTCTGATACGCCAAAGGGACTGCGTGACAAAGCGATGCTGGAGATCCTTTATGCAACGGGAATCCGGGTCAGCGAGTTGGTACATCTGGAATTGTCTGATCTCAATCTGCGGATGGGCTATATCGTCTGCACGGAACACAGTAAGGAGCGGATGATTCCCTTTGGCAGCATGGCCCGGAAATCTTTGGAGGATTATCTGGATCGCGGCCGTCCGGCTTTAGTGGGGGCGGCTGACTGTGGGATGCTGTTTACCAACTGTTCCGGCAAACCCATGAGCCGTCAGGGGTTCTGGAAGATTTTAAAAGGATATGCCAGAGCGGCCAATATCATGACGGATATCACCCCCCATACGCTGCGCCATTCCTTTGCTACCCATCTGATTCAGAACGGCGCAGATCTAAAGAGCGTTCAGGAAATGCTGGGGCATGCGGATATCTCATCAACTCAGATGTATCTCCATATGAATATGAACAAAATAAGGGATGTCTATGTGAAAGCCCATCCCAGAAAGTAAGAAAGAGTTCCCCGAAAGGAACTCTTTCTTTATGGATTTAACACAGCTCGGCAATGGTATGGATCAGTTTTCGGGAATCCTCCCAGCCAAGGCAGGGATCCGTGATGGATTTTCCGTAAATATGGTGGGGACCGATTTTCTGGTTTCCTTCTTCGATATAACTTTCCACCATCACGCCTTTGATCAGGCGGGCGATATCCGCAGAATGGCGCCGGCTGTGAAGCACTTCCTTGACGATGCGGATCTGTTCCCGGAACTGTTTGTTGGAATTGGAGTGATTGGCGTCCACGATGGTGGCGGGGTTTTCCAGATTCCGTTCATTATATTTTTCCAGAAGCAGCTGCAGATCTTCATAATGGTAGTTGGGGATGGCGTTGCCGTGTTTGTTCACCGCGCCCCGTAAAATCGTATGCGTGAGGGGATTGCCGTGGGTATGGGCTTCCCAGTTGCGGTAAATGAAGCTGTGGCCGTGCTGGGCTGCCACAACGGAATTCAGCATAACGGAAATATCGCCGCTGGTGGGATTTTTCATGCCTACGGGGACGTCCATGCCGCTGGCTACCAGACGGTGCTGCTGGTTTTCCACAGAGCGCGCGCCGATGGCCACATAGGACAGCAGATCGTCAATATACCGCCAGTTCTCCGGATAAAGCATCTCATCGGCGGGGGTCAGTCCCGTTTCTTCAATGGAACGCATGAAAATCTTGCGCACGGCAATCAGTCCGTGGAGCAGATCCGGTTTTTTTAAAGGATCCGGCTGATGGACGATTCCTTTGTAGCCTTCTCCGGTGGTGCGGGGTTTATTGGTATAAATGCGGGGAATCAGAATCAGGCGGTCGGTCACTTCTTCCTGAACCCGTGCCAGCCGGTTGGTGTAATCGCAGACTGCGTCTTCGTTGTCCGCGGAACAGGGGCCGATGATGACGAGAAATTTATCAGATTCGCCGGTCAGCACCTGGCGGATCATGGCGTCCCGTTTCTGTTTTGCGCTGATGATCCGCTGTGTCAGGGGAAATTCTTCTTTTATTTCAGCAGGAGTCGGTAATTTTTTTGTCAATTCTATACTCATTTCTTTTTCAAGTCCTTTCGCTCTTTGTCGATTCGAGTTTTTTGCGAATTCATTATAATACAACTTTTATTTCTTGTCGACATGGAAATACAGGCGGGGGCGGATTTTCGGCAGATGTATCAAACCGAAGGCCAGTGAAAGACCGCAATATGTAAGTGTTATCACACAGAGGGATATTCCGGTCTGCCAGAGAAGATTTCTCCGGTTCCAAAAAGGCAAAGAGGAGACAAAACGGGAACATCCGACCGAGAGGATCAAAAAGAAGACAGGCCGGATGAGCGCGTTTTTCGCAGAAAAACGCAGTACCCCTTCGCGGGACAGGGTAAAGGAGCATAAGATGACAAGCAAAAGTTCGTTTCCCATGATTCCCAAAAGACAGCCGATGATTCCAATACGGGGCGTCAAAAGAAGTACACACAGAAGGCGAAGGGTCTGTGCGGTCAGGCTGTAAAGGAAAAAATGGGAGGTTTTGCCAAGACCGTGTAAAATGCCGGACAGGGAAGCGGACAAATACAAAAAGGGACAAAGAAGAGCGAGAACGCGGATCATCACGCCGGCCTGCGCATTGTGAAATAAAAGCATCCCCAGAGAATCCCCGCAGGTAAAAAAGACGCCGAAACAGTAGACGCCGAGTAAAAGCCCGCCGCGAAGGGTTCGTTCCACCATCAGGGCGATGCGGCAGGTTTCCCCTTTGGTTCTGGAACCGGACACTGCGGGGAGGAGCACCACGGAGAAGGATTGCGTGATGGCGGATGGAAATAACAGCAGCGGAAGAGTCATGCCGGTGAGGATGCCGTAGACGGACAAAGCATCGGCCGAGGATAATCCGTATTGCTGCAGGCTAAGAGGGATGAGCAGACTCTCGGCGCTGCGGAGCAGATTTAAAAAAAGGCGGTTGGCTGTCAGCGGTGCGGCAAGTAGCACAATATGGGTCAGGCAGTGTTTCCAGGAGGAGGGCCGGATCCGGTATCCGTCTGCACGAAGATCCTTTTGCAGGAAAAAAAGGAGGAAGGCGAAAGAAAATACTTCCGACACCGCTGTACCGGCCACGGCCAGAATGGGCGTAGGTTCCATTCCCTTTTGCAGCATCAGCCGCCAGAAAATCAAGGAGGCGGATACCCGGATCAGCTGCTCCAGCAGCTGCGCCACAGAAGGCAGACAGGTGTTTTGACTGGCAAAATACCAGGAGACCATGCAGATATGCAGGGCTCCAAAAGGAATCGTCCAGGCCATCAGCTTTATCAGCGGGATGCAGGCGGGCTGCTTTAATATATTTAAACAGAACCATTCACAGCCCAAATAAAGCGCTGCAAAGACAGCAAGAGAAAGCAGCAGAGTAAAAAGACAGCCGGCGATTAGAAAATCCTGGGCGCCTTTCAGATCCCGGACAGCTTTGCGTTCACTGATACATCTGGTCAGAGCCGTCTGGATGCCGGAGACACACAGCGCATACGCCAGAGAAAAAAGCGGGAAAATCATCTGGTAGATCCCAAGACCCTGCGCACCGATGGCATGGGAGAGGAATATTTTATAGAAAAAGCCGATCAGACGGCCGGCAAAGCCGGCGGCAGTCAGAAGAAGGGCTCCGGTGACAAGACGCTGCTGTTTGATCATGGCAGCCTCCAAAAAACCGATTTTATAAAAAATATATTCTGACAAGGTGCTTGACAGAACAGAGGAATGATGATATCCTATCCACAGAAAACCCGAGTGAAATAGTCGGAATTAAAAAGGTGAGTAAAGTGAAATTATCAACGAAAGGCAGATACGGTCTGCGGGCGCTGATCGATCTAGCGGCCAACGATACAGGGGAAGCGGTATCGATCCAGAGTATCGCCGGCCGGCAGAATATCTCGGAAAGCTATCTGGAGCAGCTGATGCGTCTGATGCGAAAAGGCGGTCTGGTGGTCAGCGTCCGGGGAGCGGGAGGCGGTTATCGTCTTGCCAGACCGGCACAGGAAATCTCGGTGGGTGATATCTTAAGGGCGTTAGAAGGCAGCCTGGAAGCGGTCACCTGTCCGGGAAATCAGGAAGAAAAGGGCTGCGAGGGCGCAGACTTTTGCGTCACCCGTTACGTCTGGCAGAGAATCAACGACAGTATTACCCAGGCGGTGGACAATATCATGCTGGATCAGCTGGCACAGGAAAGCCGCAGACTGCAGGAAAAGGGCGGCCCTGCCAACATCAATTGTAATAATTAGGAGAGTGACGGAATGAAAAAAGTAATTTATCTGGATAACGCGGCAACGACAAAGACTTCGCCGGAGGTTGTGGAAGCCATGCTTCCTTATTTTTCTGAACTTTACGGAAATCCCTCCAGCATCTACGCTCTGGCATCGGAGAGTAAGAACGCTGTCACGAAAGCGCGGGAGGAGATCGCAGAGGTTTTGCATGCAAAGCCGGAAAGCATTTATTTTACGGCAGGGGGGACGGAAGCGGATAACTGGGCGCTGAAGGCGGCGTTTGAAGCTTACGGAAAAGAAGGCTCCCATATCATTACCACAAAGATCGAACATCACGCTATCCTCCATACCTGCCAGTATCTGGAAAAGAGAGGGGCGCGGATTACTTATCTGGATGTGGATGAGGACGGTCTTGTGGATCCTGCGCAGCTGGAGGCGGCGATCACGGAAGATACGATCCTGATTTCCGTCATGTTTGCCAACAATGAAATCGGCACCATACAGCCCATCGAGGAAATCGGCAGGATTGCCCGGGAACACGGCATCCTGTTCCACACCGATGCGGTGCAGGCTTTCGGGCAGGTACCCATCGACGTGGAGGCCATGCACATTGACATGCTATCCTCCAGCGCCCATAAGATCAAAGGACCGAAGGGAATCGGTTTCCTCTATATCCGTAAGGGGGTAAAGATCCGTTCCTTCATCCACGGAGGAGCGCAGGAGAGAAAGCGCAGAGCCGGTACGGAGAATGTGCCGGGAATCGTCGGCTATGGCTGTGCGGCCCGTCTGGCGGCACAAACCATGGAAGAGCGCAGGGCGAAGGAAACGCAGATGCGGGATTATCTGATCCAGAGAATCTTAAAGGAGATACCCCATACCAGGCTGAACGGTCATCCGACAAAACGGCTGCCCAACAATGTCAATATCAGTTTCCGCTTTGTGGAAGGCGAGTCTTTGCTGATCATGCTGGATATGGAGGGAATCTGCGCTTCCAGCGGATCCGCCTGCACTTCCGGATCCCTGGATCCTTCCCATGTGCTGCTGGCCATCGGCCTGCCCCACGAGATTGCCCACGGATCCCTGCGGCTGACGCTTGGCGATGAAACCACCAGGGAGGAGTTGGATTTCACGGTGGAGCAGATTAAAAAGATCGTGGAACGTCTGCGGGGTATGTCGCCTCTTTATGAGGATTTTGTGAAACGCCAGAATGAACAATAAAGGAAAAATCAACAGGAACAGGAGAAAGATATATGTACAGTGAAAAAGTAATGGATCATTTTCAGAATCCAAGGAACGTAGGAGAAATCGAAAACGCCAGCGGCGTGGGAACGGTGGGAAATGCCAAATGCGGCGATATCATGAGAATCTACCTGGATGTGGATGAAAATCAGATTATCCGGGACTGTAAGTTTAAGACCTTCGGCTGCGGCGCGGCAGTGGCCACCAGCAGCATGGCGACGGAACTGGTGAAGGGAAAAAGCATCCAGGAAGCGCTGCAGGTGACCAACAAAGCCGTAATGGAAGCGCTGGACGGACTGCCGCCGGTAAAAGTGCACTGTTCTTTGCTGGCGGAAGAGGCCATTCACGCGGCGCTGTGGGATTATGCACAGAAGAATGGCATCACCATAGAAGGACTGGAGAAACCAAAAGCCGATATCCACGAAGGCGAAGAAGAAGAGGAAGAAGAATACTGATGAGCAAAAAGAAAGTCGTGGTGGGCATGTCCGGCGGCGTGGACTCTTCGGTTGCCGCCTGGCTTTTAAAGGAACAGGGCTGGGATGTGATCGGCGTGACCATGCAGATCTGGCAGGAGGAGGAACCTTCTTTACAGGAGGAAAACGGCGGCTGCTGCGGTCTTTCCGCTGTGGAGGACGCCCGGAGGGTGGCTGCTGCCTTGGGGATCCCCCATTATGTGATGAATTTTCGCCGGGAATTCAAAGAACAGGTAATCGATTACTTCATCGATGAGTATCGAAGGGGACGAACCCCTAATCCCTGTATCGCCTGCAATCGTTACGTGAAGTGGGAGTCTTTGCTGAAACGAAGTCTGGATATCGGAGCAGATTATATTGCCACCGGTCACTACGCCCGGGTGGAACAGCTGCCGGGCGGCCGGTTCGCCATCCGCAATTCTGTGACGGCACAAAAGGATCAGACCTACGCCCTTTATAACCTGACGCAGGAGCAGCTGTCCCATACGCTGATGCCAGTGGGGGCTTACCGGAAAGAAGAAATCCGCGAAATGGCGCAGCAGCTGGGCCTTTTCGTGGCGGCAAAGCCTGACAGCCAGGAAATCTGTTTCGTGCCGGACAAAGATTACGCCGGTTTTATTGACCGCACCGTGGGAGAGAAGATGCCGGAAGGAAATTTTGTCAACGCAAAGGGAGAAATCCTGGGCAGACATAAGGGAATTACCCATTATACCATCGGCCAGCGAAAAGGGCTGAACCTTTCCATGGGACATCCGGTATTCGTGACGAAAATCTGCCCGGAAACCAATGAGGTGGTAATCGGGGATAACGAGGAGATTTTCCAAAGGGAAGTAAGAGCAAACCGCCTGAATTTCATGGCGGCAAAGCTGTCAAAAATCGGGGACTCCATGCGGGCGGCGGCCAAGATACGGTACAATCATGCAGGAGCGCCCTGCACCGTCACCCTTACGGGGGAGGATGAAATCCTTTGTACCTTTGACGAGCCGGTGAGGGCGGTGACGCCGGGACAGGCTCTGGTATTTTACGACGGGGAATACGTAGGAGGAGGGGGAACGATACTGTGATTTCGGATTACCATATGCATACCAGCTTTTCCGGGGACAGCACGGCAGATCCCCATGATATGGCAGATCGTGCCATATCCCTTGGCATGAAGTCCATCTGTATCACGGATCACATGGATACGGACAGCGAGGAGCCGGAATTTATCCTGGACACGGACCGCTATCTTCCTTACATGGAAAGGCTGCGCAAAGAGTATGAGGGCAGACTGGACATCCGCATCGGCGTGGAAATCGGAATGCAGACCGCCCTGGCCGGGCGCCACTGCGAGTATGTAAAACAGTATCCCTTTGATTTTGTAATCGCCTCCCTTCATCTGGTATACGGAAAGGATCCTTATTTTCCGGAGACCTTTGCCGGCCGGGAAGACCGGGAAGTATACCGCGCCTATCTGGAATCCCTGCTGGAAAATCTAAAGGCCTTTCACGAGTATCAGGTGGTGGGCCATATCGATTACGTTGTGCGCTACGGGGCGCATAAAGCGGAGCAATACGGATATACTGAATATGCTGATATTCTGGATGCGATTTTGCGCCGGGTCATTGAAGACGGCAGGGGAATAGAAGTGAATACGGCGGGCCTGCAAAAGGGGCTGGGGTTTCCAAATCCCCATTATGACGTCATCCGCAGGTACCGGCAGCTGGGCGGCGAGATCGTGACGGTGGGATCGGACGCCCATGCACCGGAACAAATCGGCAGCAATTTCTGTCTGATAGAGGACTTTCTAAGAGAAGCGGGCTTTCGTTACCGGACGGAATTCAAAGACCGTGTACCCGTTTTTATACAATTGTAACAAAGATGGAAGTTGTTTTTTAACACAAGTTTTACTTGATCTTTTATGACAAATTCTGTAAAATAGCATGTGGTGGGACTTTCCAGGTATATTTTACCGATGGAACCCATCTGTATATGCAAATATCATGTTTAGGAGGAATTAAGATGGCAGTAAAAGTAGCGATCAATGGTTTTGGACGTATTGGACGTCTCGCATTCAGACAGATGTTTGGGGCAGAAGGATATGAAGTAGTTGCAATCAACGACCTTACTTCTCCGAAAATGCTGGCACACTTACTGAAATATGATTCATCACAGGGAAAATATGCACTGGCAGATACGGTGAAAGCCGGAGAAGATTCCATCACAGTAGATGGAAAAGAGATTAAAATCTATGCAAAAGCAAATGCAGAAGAGCTTCCCTGGGGCGAAATCGGCGTGGACGTAGTTCTGGAATGTACAGGCTTCTATACATCCAAAGAGAAAGCTTCCGCTCATATCAAAGCAGGCGCAAGAAAAGTTGTTATCTCCGCACCGGCTGGCAATGATCTGCCGACTATCGTATACAATGTAAACCATGACACACTGAAACCGGAAGATACTGTTATTTCCGCGGCTTCCTGCACCACAAACTGTCTGGCTCCGATGGCAAAAGCGCTGAACGATCTGGCTCCGATCCAGAGCGGTATCATGAGCACCATCCATGCGTACACAGGCGATCAGATGATCCTGGATGGTCCGCAGAGAAAAGGCGATCTGAGAAGATCCCGTGCCGGCGCTATCAACATCGTGCCCAACAGTACAGGCGCTGCAAAGGCGATCGGACTGGTTATTCCGGAGCTGAACGGCAAACTGATCGGTTCCGCACAGCGTGTTCCGACTCCGACAGGTTCCACAACGATCCTGATCGCAGTGGTAAAAGGAAATGTTACCGTTGATCAGATCAACGAGGCAATGAAAAACGCAGCTACCGAGTCTTACGGATACAATGACGAGGAGATCGTATCCAGCGACGTGATCGGTATGACCTATGGTTCTCTGTTCGATGCGACACAGACCATGGTATCTCCGATGGAAAACGGCGATACTCAGGTTCAGGTTGTATCCTGGTATGACAATGAGAACTCATACGTAAGCCAGATGGTTCGTACCATCAAATATTTTGCAGAATTAGCATAAGCAATAAAAGATCCAAATGGGTCCGGTCTGATTGGACCGGACCTTTTTGTTAAGCGAAGGAGGACATGGCATGCTGAATAAAAAATCAGTGGACGATATCAACGTAAAGGGCCTGAAGGTTCTGGTAAGATGTGATTTCAACGTTCCGTTGAAGGATGGAAAGATTACCGATGAGAACCGTCTGGTGGCGGCGCTGCCTACCATTAAAAAACTGATCGCAGACGGAGGACGGGTGATTCTCTGTTCGCATCTTGGCAAACCAAAGGGAGAGCCGAAACCGGAACTTTCTCTGGCGCCGGTGGCAGAGCGTCTGACGCAGCTGCTGGGACAGGAAGTGAAATTTGCGGCGGATCCGGAAGTGGTAGGACCCAACGCCAAAGCGGCGGTGGAGGCCATGAAGGACGGAGAAGTTATTCTTCTGGAAAATACCCGTTACCGCAAAGAAGAGACAAAAAACGGCGAGGAGTTCAGCAAAGAACTGGCTTCCCTGTGCGATGTGTTTGTAAACGACGCTTTTGGTACCGCACACCGGGCGCACTGCTCCAATGTGGGTGTGACAAACTATGTGGACACCTGCGCAGTGGGCTATCTGATGCAAAAAGAAATCGACTTTTTGGGCAATGCGGTGAATAATCCGGAAAGACCCTTTGTGGCGATCCTTGGCGGTGCAAAAGTGGCGGATAAATTAAATGTTATTGCAAATCTGCTGGAAAAATGCGATACTTTAATTATCGGGGGCGGTATGGCCTATACTTTCCTGAAAGCCAAAGGCGGACAGATCGGTACCTCTTTGGTGGATGATGAGAAACTGGATTACTGCAAGGATATGATCGAGAAAGCGCAGAAACTGGGCAAGAACCTGCTTCTTCCTGTGGATACCACCATCACAGACGCTTTCCCGGATCCCATCGACGCACCGGTGGAGACCAGCGTCGTGGCATCTGATTCCATTCCCGCTGACAAGATGGGGCTGGACATTGGACCAAAGACGGCTGCGCTGTTTGCCGACGCAGTGAAGACAGCCAAGACCGTGGTATGGAACGGTCCCATGGGTGTGTTTGAAAATCCGATTCTGGCCAAAGGTACCATCGCTGTGGCACAGGCGCTGGCGGAAACGGATGCGACTACCATCATCGGAGGCGGTGATTCCGCGGCAGCCGTTAATCAGCTGGGCTTCGGCGATAAGATGACCCACATTTCCACAGGAGGCGGCGCTTCTCTGGAATTCCTGGAAGGAAAGGAGCTTCCCGGTGTGGCAGCTGCAGACGATAAGTAAAAAGCGTACCGAACACGAGTCGAAATGCTATTAAAAAAGAAAAGAGGATAAGAAGATGGCAAGAAAGAAAATTATCGCAGGTAACTGGAAAATGAACATGACTCCCAGTGAGGCAGTGGAGCTGGTAAACACTCTGAAACCCCTGGTTGCCAATGAGGATGTGGATGTGGTATTCTGCGTACCGGCTATCGATATCATTCCGGTTGTGGAAGCCTGCAAGGGTACCAACATTCAGGTGGGCGCTGAGAACATGTATTTCGAAGAAAAAGGCGCTTACACAGGCGAGATTTCTCCCAACATGCTGACAGATGCCGGTGTGAAATATGTGATTCTGGGCCATTCTGAGAGAAGAGAGTATTTTGCTGAGACCAACGAGACGGTAAACAAAAAGATGCTGAAGGCTTTCGAACATGGTCTGACTCCGATCATGTGCTGCGGCGAGACGCTGGAGCAGAGAGAACAGGGTGTAACCATGGATTTCATCCGTCAGCAGGTTAAGGTTGGATTCCTCAATGTAACAGCAGATCAGGCCAAGACGGCAGTGATCGCTTATGAACCCATCTGGGCCATCGGAACCGGCAAGACTGCCACCACAGAGCAGGCCCAGGAAGTATGCGCTGCGATCCGTCAGTGCATCGCTGAAATCTATGACGAGGCAACGGCAGAAGCCATCCGGATCCAGTACGGCGGATCGGTAAACGCTGCCACAGCGCCGGAATTGTTCGTACAGGCGGACATCGACGGCGGACTGGTTGGCGGAGCCGCTCTGAAACCGGATTTCGGCAAGATCGTAAATTACAACAAATAATCCAGTCAGGATGTAAAAAGGCTGTCGCGTGTGCGGCAGCCTTTTTGGCGTTTTTTTACGTTATCATCCGGGAATATCCATGACGCCGTTTAAAACCAGACGCGGCCGGTAAGGATACTGTCCGATCTCTTCTCTGGTGGTGACGCCGGAGAGTACTAAAGCAGTATCCAGGCCGGATTCCACGCCTGCCACCATGTCCGTATCCATCCGGTCGCCGATGATGGCCGCCTCCTCGGAGTGAACGCCCAGAAGTCTCAGGCCGGTCCGCATCATCAGCGGATTCGGTTTGCCCACGAAGTAGGCGGATTTCCCGGTGGCCAGTTCGATGGGGGCTACGAGAGCGCGGCAGGCGGGAGCGATGCCGGATTCCGTGGGGCCGGTCAAGTCGGTGTTGGTGCCGATCAGACGGGCGCCCTTTTCCACCAGACGAACCGCCTGGAGGATACTTTCGTAATTATAGTTTCTGGTTTCGCCTACGACCACATAGTCCGGATTGACGTCGTTGACGGTGATGCCGGCGTCATAGAGGGCATTCAGCAATCCTGGCGCGCCGATGACGTAAGCGCTGCATCCTGGCGATTGGCTGCTCAGAAAGCTGGCGGTGGCCAGCGCGCTGGTATAAAAATGGCTTTCGTCTACTTCCAGTCCCATACGGGCCAGCTTTTGCTGCAGTTCCTTTGGGGTGCGTTCGCTGGAATTGGTCAGGAAGAGAAACTGTTTGTGATTATCATAAAGCCAGTTTACGAACTCCTGGACGCCGGGCAGCAGGATATTGCCGTGATAGATCACGCCGTCCATATCGCAGATAAATCCTTTTTTCTCTCTTAATTTCTCCATAGTACAACCTCCTTGCTGATATTGTAACGGGACGGGAAGGAAAAGGCAATTGGAAAAAATTGATCCAGATGAATTTTACATACGTTTTACACCCGGCCGATAATGGATTTTACAAAAGATATTGTATGATAAATGACGTAATCAAAAAGTTGATGAAAAAAGGAGAGAACGATTATTATGAAGAAAAAATTAGTAATGCTGCTGACGACAGTGATGATTGGAAGTGCCATGCTTGCAGGCTGCGGCGGAAACAAAGATGCTGCAAACGGCACGGATACAGGCGCGGCCACAGAAGAATCTTCTGACGCTGCTGCTACAGAAGGCGCGGCAGAGGAAGACGCTGAAAAAGAAACAGAAAGTTCAGGCGGCGCTTCCGGTCCCATCACCATCTGTTCCAGAGAGGACGGTTCCGGAACAAGAGGAGCATTCGTGGAACTGTTCGGCATCGAGGAAGAAGTAGACGGACAGAAAGTGGATATGACGACACCGGACGCCAAGATCACCAACAGTACTTCTGTTATGATGACGACAGTGGAAGGCGATGTGAACGCCATCGGCTACATTTCTCTTGGTTCTCTGAACGATTCAGTAACCGCGCTGAAAATCGACGGAGCTGAGGCTACCGCAGAGAATATTGAAAACGGTACATATAAAGTAGTACGTCCGTTCAATATTGCTACCAAGGAAGGCTTAAGCGAAGCAGCTACTGATTTTATGAACTTTATCATGAGCCAGGAAGGTCAGGCGGTTGTGGAAGAAAACGGATATATTCCTGTCGCTGACGTGGAAGCTTTCTCAGGCGGAACTGCTTCCGGAGATGTGGTTGTGGCCGGTTCCTCTTCTGTAACACCGGTTATGGAGAAACTGAAAGAAGCATACGCAGAGGTGAACCCCAACGTAAATATCGAAGTTCAGCAGAGTGATTCCACCACAGGTATGCAGTCAGCCATCGACGGTCTGTGCGATATCGGTATGGCGTCCCGTGAACTGAAAGACAGCGAGACTGAAGCAGGTCTGACACCTACAGTGATCGCCCAGGACGGTATCGCCGTTATCGTGAACAACGACAGCGGTATCACAGAGATGACCAGCGACCAGGTGAAATCCATCTTCACAGGTGAAGTACTGGATTGGGAAGATCTGAAATAATCCCTTCGTAACCTGTTGGTCGGTAAAGGCAAGAAGTGAGGAAATGATATGAATCAAATAAAAGAACAGGTGATGAAGATCGTATTTCTGATCGCGGCCTGTACATCCGTCCTCGCTGTTGCACTGATTTGTATTTTCCTTTTTGCAAACGGAATCCCGGCGATCGGAGAGATCGGAGTGTTCAAATTCCTGCTGGGAGAACTGTGGAGACCATCCAATAATCTGTACGGAATACTGCCCATGATACTGGGCAGTATTTACGTAACGGCGGGTGCCATCATCCTGGGAGTTCCGGTTGCCCTGTTTACATCGGTGTTTATGGCGAGATACTGCCCGAAAAAGATTTATCCGTTTTTCCAGTCTGCGATTAATCTGATGGCCGGCGTGCCGTCGGTTGTGTACGGTTTCTTCGGACTGGTACTGATCGTTCCGCTGATCCAGAGCGCGACGGGAAGAGACGGAAGTACCATGCTGGCGGCATCGGTGCTGCTGGCCATCATGATTCTGCCCACCATCATCGGCGTGACGGAATCTTCCCTGCGCAGCGTGCCGGAAAGCTATTATGAGGGTTCCCTGGCGCTGGGAGCAACCCATGAAAGAAGTATCTTTTTCACCATTATACCGGCGGCCAAATCCGGAATCGTAGCCGGAATCGTGCTGGGGATCGGCCGTGCGGTGGGTGAAACCATGGCTGTAATCATGGTAGCCGGAAACCAGGCCAGAATGCCTGCCGGACTGTTCCGGGGTGTGCGTACCCTGACTGCCAACATCGTACTGGAGATGGGATATGCGGCAGATCTTCACCGGGAGGCTCTGATCGCCACCGGCGTCGTGCTGTTCGTATTTATCCTGCTGATCAATCTGGCAGTATCTTTGCTGAACAGGAGGACTCATTATGGAGACTAAGAAGAATTCAAGACTGCAGCAGAGACTGCGGGAGTATGCCAAGAGTCCGTCATCGGCCATTCTGGCTGCGCTGGTGATGCTGTGTACGGCGATTACTTTTTTTGTATTGCTGTTTCTGATTGTATTTATTCTGGTTAAGGGTGTGACTCATATCACGCCGGATCTGTTTTCCTTTACCTATACCACGGAGAACGCGTCCCTTATGCCGGCGCTGATCAATACGCTGATCATGACGGCGCTTTCCCTGGTGATCGCGGTTCCCATCGGCGTGGCCTCGGCTATTTTCCTGGTGGAATACGCCGGCAAGGGAAGCAAGCTGGTGGGATTGATCCGGATTACGGCGGAGACGCTTTCCGGTATCCCCTCCATCGTATATGGTTTGTTTGGTCTGCTGTTTTTCGCAACCACACTGCACTGGGGCTATTCTTTGCTGTCCGGTTCCTTTACCCTGGTGATTATGATTCTGCCGCTGATCATGCGGACAACAGAGGAAGCGTTAAAAGCTGTGCCGGATTCTTACCGCGAAGCCAGTTTTGGACTGGGGGCGGGCAAGCTGCGGACTATCTTCCGTATCGTGCTGCCTTCTGCGGTTCCCGGTATCCTGGCCGGCGTCATCCTGGCAACGGGAAGAATCGTCGGTGAGACAGCGGCGCTTATGTACACGGCAGGTACCGTGGCCCAGGTTCCCAAAAGCCTGATGGGTTCCGGAAGAACGCTGGCGGTTCATATGTACGCACTGTCCAGCGAGGGACTTTATATGGATCAGGCTTATGCGACGGCAGTTATTCTGCTGGTGATCGTACTGCTGATTAACTGGCTGTCGGGACAGCTGGCGAAACGGATTGCGAAAGGATAAAAGGATGAGTAAGATATCGATTAAAAACATGGATTTATATTACGGAGATTTTCACGCGCTTAAAAAAGTAGATCTGGAAATTCAGGAGAAGGAAATCACAGCCTTCATTGGGCCTTCCGGATGCGGAAAATCAACTCTTTTGAAATCTCTGAACCGGATGAACGATCTGATACCGGGATGTAAGATCACCGGGGACATCACGCTGGACGGGGAAGACATATACGGCAACATGAATGTGAACTTGCTGCGCAAGCGGGTGGGAATGGTGTTTCAGAAACCCAATCCTTTCCCCATGAGTATCTATGACAACATTGCATACGGTCCGAGAACTCACGGTATCCGTTCCAAAAAAAAGCTGGATGAGATCGTGGAACGCTCCCTGCGGGACGCAGCTATTTGGGATGAGGTAAAAGACCGTCTGAAAAAGAGCGCGCTGGGTATGTCCGGCGGCCAGCAGCAGCGTCTGTGTATTGCCAGAGCGCTGGCGGTGCAGCCGGAGGTGCTGCTGATGGACGAGCCTACGTCTGCTCTGGATCCCATCTCCACTTCCAAAATCGAGGAACTGGCTATGGAACTGAAAAAGGACTATACCATCGTCATGGTAACCCATAATATGCAGCAGGCAGTCCGTGTCTCTGACAAAACGGCTTTCTTTTTGCTGGGTGAAGTGATAGAATATGATGAGACGGAAACGCTGTTCTCCGTGCCGAAGGACAAGCGAACGGAAGATTATATTACAGGAAGGTTTGGATGATATGCGCAATTATTTTGATATGCAGATGAAAACGCTGCATCAGGAACTGAAAGAAATGGGCGGTTTATGTCAGCTGACGATCTCCAAAACGTATCAGCTGCTGCACAACGGCGATGTGGAAGTGATCAAAAGCATCGTAGCCCAGGAGGATCAGATCAATCAGAAGGAAAGGGACATCGAAAGTCTCTGTCTGAAACTGCTGCTGCGCCAGCAGCCGGTGGCTTCCGATCTGCGTAAGATTTCGGCGGCGCTGAAAATGATTACCGATATGGAACGGATCGGCGATCAGGCGCTGGACATCGCGGAAATCGTAGAAACCGGAAAAATCCTGGAAGTAAAAGACACTGATCTTCTTGGACGGATGGCGGAGGTAACCATGGACATGGTTTCCAAAAGTGTGGAGGCCTATGTGTCCCAGGATCTGCAGCGTGCTCAGAGCGTCATCGATTCCGATGATCTGGTGGACGATCTCTTTATGGAAATCCGTATGACGCTGATCAACAGCATTGAGAATCAGGATATGGACGAAGAGCAGATACTGGATTATCTGATGATTGCCAAGTATTATGAACGCATCGGCGACCACGCCACCAATATCGCCGAGTGGGTGGAATTTTCTATCCTGGGAAAACACAGAAGCGGCAAAGAGGTTTAGAATTCGGGAAAAATAAAAACATTTCTCCGGTTTTTGTTGATATTTGTGAAAGAACTGATATAATATGTAGCAGATGAAAACAAAAGTAAGGAGAATAGTTATGAAAAGAATAGCAGCATTGGCCCTGACGGCCGTAATGACACTGTCTCTGGCAGCCTGCGGCGGCGGATCTTCCAAAGAAAACACCGTAAATTCCGCCGAGGATCTGCCGGGAAAAACCATCGGCGTGCAGCTGGGAACGACGGGAGATATTCTGTCAACAGAGTACGAAGAAGCCGATGATGGGACAAAGGTGGAGCGGTTCAGCAAGGGAAGCGACGCCGTTCAGTCGCTGATTCAAGGAAAAATCGACTGCGTTGTCATCGACGCACAGCCGGCGAAGGCTTTTGTAGAGAAAAACGACGGCCTGAGAATTCTGGATGAGCCTCTGACAGAGGAAGAGTATGCCATTGCCATTGCAAAGGATAACACAGAGCTCAAGGAGAAGATCAACCAGGCGCTGGCTGAACTGAAGGAAGACGGTACGCTGGAAGCCATCGAGAGCAACTATATCGGTGATGAAGATACCGTGGGGAAAAATCCTTACGAATCTCCGGCGGATGTGGATCGTTCCAACGGTGAGTTGATTATGGCAACCAATGCGGCATTCGAGCCATATGAATATTATCAGAACAATGAGATCGTGGGTATTGATCCGGACATGGCCCAGGCCATTGCGGACAAGCTGGGGATGGAACTGAAGATCGAGGATATGGAGTTTGACTCCATCGTTACCGCGGTTCAGTCCGGAAAAGCTGATATCGGTGTGGCAGGTATGACGGTAACGGAAGACCGCCTGAAAAACATTGATTTCACGGATACGTATACCACAGCGGCTCAGGTAATTATCGTAAGAGAATAGGAAATGGCGTGACAGGACTGTTGCATTTGGCTGACAGTCCTGTTCTTGTGCTTATAAACGAAGGAGGAACCTATGGCGGAGAAATTTTATAATAACTTTGTGGCGGAGGACCGGTGGCTCTTTCTGCTGCAGGGTCTGGGGAATACGCTGCTGATTACTGTGTTTGCCGTAATGGTGGGCGTGGTGCTGGGCTTTCTGATTGCCATCATCCGCGCGACTCATGACAAAAACGGCAACCTGAAATTTCTGAATCTTATCTGCAAAATTTATCTGACGGTGATCCGGGGAACGCCGGTGCTGGTGCAGATCCTGATTATCTATTATGTTATTTTTGCGGCGGTGGACATCAACAAGATTATTGTGGGCGTGATCGGCTTCGGTCTGAACTCGGCGGCTTATGTGGCTGAGATCGTCCGTTCCGGCATCATGTCCGTGGATGCGGGACAATTTGAGGCGGGGCGCAGCCTGGGATTCAATTATGTGAGCACCATGCGGTATATCGTCATGCCGCAGGCTTTCAAAAATATCCTGCCGGCTCTGGCCAACGAGTTTATCGTGCTGCTGAAAGAGACCTCCATCAGTGGTTACATCGGCCTGATGGATCTTACCCGCGGCGGAGATATCATCCGCAGCGTGACCTATGATGCGTTTATGCCTCTGATCGCGGTGGCATTGATTTATCTGGTCATCGTCATGGCATTGACAGCCGGTGTAAATAAACTGGAAGAGAGGCTGAGAACGAGTGAGCGATAATCGAGTATTAATCGAAGTGAAGGGATTGTGCAAATCCTTCGGAGACAATGAAGTGCTGAAAAACTTGTCCACGGAAATCCGTCAGGGAGAGGTTGTGGCTATCATCGGTCCCTCAGGCTGCGGGAAATCGACCTTTCTGCGGTCTTTGAATCTGCTGGAGGTTCCCACCGGCGGGACGGTTAACTTTGAGGGAACCGATATCACATCACCTTCTGTGGATATCAATAAAATCCGCCAGAAAATCGGTATGGTATTCCAGCAGTTTAATCTCTTTCCCCACATGACCATCAAGGAGAATATCATGCTGGCGCCGGTAAAACTGGGTATCATGAGTCAGCAGGAGGCTTCAGACAAGGCGGATGCGCTGCTGAATCGTGTCGGCCTTCCGGATAAGGCGGATACCTACCCATCTATGATTTCCGGCGGACAGAAGCAAAGAATCGCCATCGCCCGCGCGCTGGCCATGAATCCTGACGTGATGCTGTTTGACGAACCCACATCCGCCCTGGATCCGGAGATGGTGGGAGAAGTGCTGGAACTGATGAAGGAACTGGCGGAGGATGGGATGACCATGGTGGTGGTGACCCATGAGATGGGATTTGCCCGGGAAGTGGCGACACGGGTAATTTTCATCGATGAAGGAAATATTAAGGAGGAGAACACGCCGAAGGAATTTTTTGAGCATCCTCAAAATCCCAGACTTCGTGATTTTCTTTCCAAGGTGTTATAAAAGTAAGAGAAAAGGAGTAGGAAAATATGTCAAAGAAACCCACAGTCCTGATGATTCTGGACGGCTACGGATTAAATGATAAATGTGAGGCAAACGCAGTCTGCGAGGCTAAGACGCCGGTGATGGATCAGCTGATGAGCCAGTGTCCCTTTGTGAAGGGAAATGCCAGCGGGCTGGCGGTGGGGCTGCCCGACGGCCAGATGGGAAACTCTGAGGTGGGTCATCTGAACATGGGCGCAGGACGCATCGTATATCAGGAGCTGACCAGAATCTCCAAGGAGATCGAGGACGGCGACTTTTTCAAAAACGAAGCGCTGCTTAAGGCGGTGGAGAATGCCAAGAAGAATGATTCTGCCATCCACTTTATGGGGCTGCTTTCCGACGGCGGCGTCCACAGCCATATCACCCATCTGTACGGTCTGCTGGAGCTGGCCAAAAGAGAAGGCCTTTCCAAGGTGTACGTACACTGTTTCCTGGACGGGAGAGATACGCCGCCGGCTTCGGGCAAAGGCTATATCGAACAGCTGGAGGAAAAGATGAAAGAGATCGGTGTGGGACGCATCGGCGTGGTTTCCGGACGTTATTACGCCATGGACCGGGATAACCGCTGGGATCGTGTGGAGAAAGCGTTCCGTGCGCTGACGAAAGGAGAAGGCGTACAGGGAACGGATGCCGCCGCTTTGGTGCAGCAGTCCTATGATGAAGGAACCACAGATGAGTTCGTGCTGCCCACAGTGGTATTAAAGGATGGAAAGCCGGCCTGCATCGAAGACGGGGATTCCGTGGTGTTCTTTAATTTCCGTCCGGACCGCGCAAGAGAGATCACCAGAGCTTTCTGCGACGATGAATTTACCCGGTTTGAGCGGGGAAGCCGGATGAACCTTACTTATGTGTGCTTTACCGACTATGACGATACCATTGAGAATAAGCTGGTGGCGTTCCATAAGGTGAATATCAATAATACCTTCGGGGAATTCCTGGCGGCCAACGGCCTGAAACAGGCCAGAATCGCCGAGACGGAGAAATATGCCCATGTCACCTTCTTTTTTAACGGAGGTATCGAGGAGCCCAACGAAGGGGAGGACCGGATCCTGGTGAAATCACCTAAGGTGCCCACTTATGATCTGAAACCGGAGATGAGCGCCTATGAAGTGTGCGATCGGCTGGTGGAGGCCATCGGTTCCGGCAAATATGATGTGATCATCATCAATTTTGCCAATCCGGATATGGTGGGACATACCGGCGTGGAACCGGCAGCCATCAAAGCGGTGGAAGCGGTGGATGAATGTGTGGGACGCGCGGTGGACGCCATTAAAAAGGCGGACGGACAGATGTTTATCTGTGCCGATCACGGCAACGCAGAGCAGCTGGTGGATTATGAAACCGGCGAGCCTTTCACCGCCCATACGGTCAATCCGGTTCCATTTATCCTGGTTAACGCCGATCCTGCTTACCGTTTAAGGGAAGGGGGCTGCCTGGCAGATATCGCCCCCACGCTGATCGAACTGATGGGGCTGACACAGCCAAAAGAGATGACCGGAAAAAGCCTGCTGATTCGGTAAAAAGAACAAATAGACAGGGTACGGCCGCATAGAAAGCGTTCCGTGGGGTATACTACCTGCAGAAAGATGCAGGAGGTTATCATATGTTTCGTTATTTACCGATTCGACGGATTTACGCGAGAGAAGTGCTGGATTCCCGGGGAAATCCCACTGTGGAAGTGGACGTCACAGTGGGGGAAGGCGTGATGGGGATCGATGGATATACGGGCAGGGCGCTGGTGCCTTCCGGAGCCTCCACAGGACAGTTTGAGGCGCTGGAACTGCGGGACGGCGAAGAACGGTACGGCGGTCTGGGCGTGCAGCGGGCCGTGGATCATGTCAACGGAAGGATAGCGGAAGCGATTATCGGGGAAAATGCGCTGAATCAGTCTTACATCGATTATCTGCTGAGGGAGACGGACGGGACGGAAAACAAGAGCAGTCTGGGCGCCAATGCGACGCTGGGCGTTTCTCTGGCAGTGGCCCGGGCTGCGGCGCTGGCGCTGCGGCTGCCCCTTTATCAGTATCTGGGCGGGATTCATACCAATCGGATGCCGGTTCCCATGATGAATATCTTAAACGGCGGAAAACATGCGGACAATACGGTGGATCTCCAGGAATTCATGATCATGCCGGTGGGAGCAGGAACGTATCGTCAGGCCCTGGCCATGGGAACGGAGATTTATCATGCTTTGAAAAAGTTGCTGAAAAAGAGAGGATTGTCCACTGCGGTGGGCGATGAGGGCGGTTTCGCTCCGGATCTGAAAAGTTCCCGTGAAGTTCTGTCTCTGATTGTGGAGGCCATCTCTTTGGCCGGGTACCGGCCGGGAGAAGAGGTGGGGATCGCCCTGGATGCGGCGGCCAGCGAACTGTATGATGAGAAACGGGATGTCTATGTCTTTCCCGGAGAGAGCGCCATGGCCAAAGAGGAAGTTTTAAGAAACGCTTCGGAGATGGTGGAGTATTATCGGGAACTGGCGGAGGAGTTTCCCATCCTTTCCCTGGAGGACGGTCTGCATGAGAATGACTGGGAGGGATGGAAGAAGCTGACAAAGAGTCTGGGAGACCGCATGCAGCTGGTGGGAGATGATCTTTTTGTCACCAATATCAGGCGTCTGGCCTGCGGAATCCGGCTTGGAACAGCCAATGCCATTCTCATCAAGGTGAACCAGATCGGTACGCTGACAGAGACGCTGGATGCGGTGAATATGGCTTCGCATGCCGGTTACCGCGCGGTGATTTCCCATCGGTCCGGCGAGACGGAAGATCCGTTTATCGCTGATCTGGCAGTGGCCTGCGGGGCAGGACAGATCAAGACCGGCGCCCCCTGCCGAACCGACCGTACCTGTAAATATAATCAGCTGCTGCGGATTGAAGAATATCTGGGCAAAGTGGCATGGTATGAGAATCCTTTCCAGAATTCTTCCCGTCAGACAGAATTTTAGATTGAAATTACCACGTTTCTGTGGTAGAATACTTCCAGTATGCGGCCACGGGAGGTGTGAAAGTGGATATTTTAAAAATAATTATTACAGTTTTATTTGTAATTGATTGTATAGGACTGGCGATTGTAGTGTTGATGCAGGAAGGAAAAAGCCAGGGACTGGGAGCGATTTCCGGCATGGCGGATTCTTACTGGGGTCAGAACAAAGGGCGTTCCATGGAGGGTACGCTGGTGAAGGGAACCAAAATCATGGCCATTCTTTTCATTGTGCTGGCCATTGTGCTGAATATTAATTTTTAGTGATAAACACTCTTGTCTGCGATACAAGAGTGTTTTTTTCATCACTGTACGGCAGGACGCCGCTGTAACTGCATAAGCGGATTCTTGCCGTATATGATAATAAACGGGAGATATTGTGAATAAAAAAGAATTAAAGAAGAGAAAAAAACTGCTTTTGGAATTGATTTCCGCCAAAGAATACCGGCCCATGAAGGCCAAAGAAATCGCCTCCCTTCTGCAGCTGTCCAAAGGGCAGAAAAAAGAACTGCAGGAGGTGCTGGATGCCCTGATAGAGGAAGGAAAGATCTCTGTCAGTAAGCAGGGAAGGTATCGCAAGGCGAAAGAACGGAAATATCAGAAGAAAAACGCCGTCGTAACAGGAACCTTTACCGGTCATCCAAGAGGCTATGGTTTTGTATCCGTAGAAGGTGAAGAAAAAGATATTTTCATCCCTGTGGAATCGGTGGGAAACGCGTTTCATCTGGATCAGGTGGAGGTACAGATCACCGGCGAAGAATCGGAGCACAAAAGGAAAGAAGGGCGTATTCTAAAGGTATTGTCCCATGGCCTTACTGAAATCGTGGGAACTTATGAAAAAAGCCGTCATTACGGTTTTGTGGTGCCGGATCAATCCCGGATTCAGCAGGATATCTTTATCCCGCAGGAAAAATCTGACGATGCCAGGGATGGCGATAAGGTAGTCGTAAAGATCACTTCTTACGGCAGTAAAAACAAAAGTCCGGAAGGTATCGTGACGGAGGTGCTGGGGCAGGCGTCGGAGCCTGGCGTGGATGTGATGTCAGTGGCAAGGGATATGGGACTTCCCATGGAGTTCCCGCAAAAGGCCGCTGGCCAGGCTGCCAGGACAGCGCAAAGGGTGCAGGAGCAGGATTTCCAGGGAAGGCTGGATCTAAGGCATCTGCCCTGTGTGACCATCGACGGGGAGGAAGCCAAGGATCTGGACGACGCTATTACCCTTACGAGAACCTGGGACGGCTATCAGCTGGGTGTTCATATCGCGGATGTCAGCAATTACGTGCAGGCTGGCAGCGCTTTGGACCGGGAAGCTTTCAAACGGGGAACCAGCGTCTATCTGGCAGATCGGGTGATTCCCATGCTTCCCCGGGAACTGTCCAACGGCATCTGTTCGTTGAATCAGGGAGAGGACAGGCTGGCTTTAAGCTGTCTGATGAAAATCAATGATAAGGGGAAAGTGGTTTCCCATGAGATTGCGGAGACAGTCATCTGCGTGGACCGCAGGATGACGTATACGGCAGTGCAGAAGGTACTGGACGGAGATGAAAAGACAAAAGACGAGTACCAGGATTTCGTCTCCATGTTTCTTTGTATGGAGGAACTCTCGGGAATCTTAAGAAAAAGAAGGAAGAAAAGAGGCGCCATTGATTTTGATTTTCCGGAGTCGAAGGTTATTCTGGACGAAAAGGGTCATCCGCTGGAAATCAAAGCCTATGAGCGAAATACGGCTACGGATATTATCGAGGACTTCATGCTGCTGGCCAACGAGACGGTGGCCAAAGAGTATCATGAGCGCAATCTTCCCTTCCTGTACCGGATTCATGGAGAGCCGGATGCGGATAAGATAGAGAACGTGCTGTCTTTGGCCAGAACCGGGCAGATTAAGGCGGAAAAGAAAAAACAGAAAATCACGCCTGGAGAAGTGCAAAGCATTCTGACAGCGCTGGAGGGTCAGCCCCTGGAGCCTATGATCAGCCGTCTGCTGCTGCGTTCCATGCAGCAGGCTCGTTACTCTACAGCGGATGAAGGCCATTTCGGTCTGGCGGCCCGACATTACTGCCACTTTACCTCTCCGATCCGGCGGTATCCGGATCTGCAGATTCATCGCATTATCAAGGATGTGATCCGGGGACGGATGAATCCGCAGCGGGAAGCGGCGTATCGGGAAAGTCTGGATCAGGTGGCGGAAAGCTGCAGCAGACTGGAGCGCAGGGCGGAGGAAGCGGAACGGGAGACGGTAAAGCTGAAGAAGGCCGAATATATGAAAGCGCATGTGGGAGAAGAGTTTGACGGAGTGATCAGCGGCGTCACCGGCTGGGGAATCTACGTGGAACTGCCCAATACTGTGGAAGGACTGGTTTCTGTCAACTCCATGTGGGATGATTATTATATTTATGATGAAAATGCCTTCTGTCTGACGGGGGAATCCACAGGAAAAACCTATCGCTTGGGTCAGAAGGTAACGGTGGTGGTGGAAGATGCCGATCCCGCCACAAGGACGGTCGATTTCAGACTGAAAAGGGAAGAGGACAGGTAATATGGGAAAAGAAAAGGGCAGTCGATTGATTGCGAACAATAAAAAGGCGTATCATGACTATTTCATCGAAGAAAAATATGAAGCGGGCATTTCCCTGCACGGAACGGAAGTGAAGTCTTTGCGGATGGGAAAATGCAGCATAAAGGAATCCTTCCTGCGTATCGAGAACGGGGAACTGTTCATCTACGGTATGCATGTCAGCCCTTACGAAAAAGGAAATATATTCAACAAAGATCCTCTGCGGGTAAAGAAACTGCTGATGCATAAAAGCGAGATTCACAAACTGCAGGGGAAAATCGCCGAGAAAGGCTATACCCTGGTGCCACTCCAGGTCTATCTGAAAGGCGGACTGGTCAAGGTGGAAATCGGACTGGCACGGGGAAAGAAGCTGTATGATAAACGGCAGGATATCGCCAAAAAAGATCAGAGAAGAGAGGCACAGAGAGAATTTAAAATCCGGAATCTGTAAAAAATGCTTGACTTTATGTAAACTAGATGGTAAGATAAGTATGCTACGCAGATATCGTCGTGATACCGGGGGCAGTACCGGTTTCGACGGGGGTTTTGAAGATGGAGAAGCTATCCGCAGGCGATGCGTTAACTCGCGACCTTAAAATTAAACGCAGACGAAAACGTAGCGTTAGCAGCCTAATTGCTGCTCGTCAGCCTTGATGCACTCACACATTGAGAATCTGGCGTCGATCTTGTGAGAAACGATATGGACAAAGCTTTGCGTTCATAGGCGTATCATGAAGCTACTGAAACTGTCAGGATGTCTGTTTCCGGGCGGCAGAGGGAATGAAAAATAACAGACTATGATAGTAGAAGTACATGGGAGAGACTTTCGGACACGGGTTCAACTCCCGTCTGCTCCAGCGAAAAGGGCTTGTTTATACAGGCTCTTTTCTTTTTTGAAAAAATACAAAACAGACTGGACAAAACAGGAAGAGTATGGTATTGTATA
>DSTMC04003__coassemble_1278_pt1 | contig 19579 bp, 14 predicted proteins | sample DSTMC04003__metabat2_low_PE_044 | metagenome-assembled genome bin DSTMC04003
AGCAGAAGTCCGCTTCTGTAAAGGAAAATGCAAAGAAAATCTGTGCAAAACGATAAAAGAGAGGACAGCTGCTCCGTATTTTATTGGTTGTTGGGATAATCCGCGGCAGAAATGCCGCTTGTCCGACGGAACCGTCGGATTGTAAAAAGATGCTTTAACCGTATAGTCTGAAAAGGAGGCTGCCGCGATTGCGGCAGCTCATGGTTTTTTATTTCCATACTTTCTTCAGATTTTCCATCCGGGCGCCCATTCCGGTAAGAAGGGCGTCCACAAGGGTCAGGGCGGTCATGGATTCCACCACCACCACAGCTCTGGGTACGATGACGGGATCATGGCGGCCCTTGATCCGGATCTGGATGTCCTCTCCATCCTGGTTGACGGTATTTTGCGGAAAGGAGATGGAGGGAGTGGGTTTGATATGAGCGCGCAGGATCAGATCACTGCCGTCGCTGATTCCGCCCAGGACGCCTCCGGCATGGTTAGTGGATTTCTTTACGGCGCCGTCGGCATCATGGAAAAATCCGTCGTTGTTGGAGGAGCCTTTGGCGCGGGCGGCATCGATACCGTCTCCGATTTCTACGGCTTTAACAGCGCCGATGGAAAAAAGGGCTTTCCCAAGGCAGGCGTCCAGTTTATCGAAGACGGGGGTGCCAAGTCCGGCGGGCAGTCCGCTGACGCGGCATTCGATGACGCCGCCGGAGGAGTCCTGTGCCGCCATGCATTCCTTGAGATAGGCCTGGGCTTTGGCAGAAGCTTCCGCATCCGCCATGTAGAGGGGATCCTGCAGGATGTGGGCGGGATCAAAGGCTGTGGCTGTCACCGGTCCGATGGCCTTTGTGTAGGTGCAAAAAGAGACGCCCAGCTCTTCCAGGATTTTCACGGCGATGGCGCCGGCGGCCACGCGGCCGATGGTTTCCCGGCCGGAAGATCGCCCGCCTCCCCGGTAATCCCGGAAGCCGTATTTCTGATCAAAGGTGTAGTCGGCGTGCCCGGGGCGGTAGCAGGAGGCGATGTCGCCGTAATCCCGGGAGCGCTGGTCGGTATTTCTGACCAGCAAAGAGATGGGTGTTCCGGTGGTTTTGCCTTCGAAAATGCCGGAGAGGATTTCCACGGCGTCGCTTTCCCTGCGTGCAGTGGTATAGCGGTTCTGGCCAGGCTTTCTGCGGTCCAGGAATTTCTGTATCCAGGTTTCATCCAGCAAAAGGCCCGCCGGACAGCCGTCCACCACCGCTCCGAGCCCTTTCCCATGGGATTCGCCCCAGGTGGTGACGGTAAAAAGTGTTCCAAATGATGATCCAGCCATGATTTTTGTTCCTTCTTTCTGTTTCGCGTTTACTATTGTTGAGTATAGCACAGCCGAAGGGGAAAAGTCCACGGGGATAATTGACAAATGGGTAAGCACCATCGTATAATAAACCTGAATTTTCCATAGTATATGCAGAGAATGAAAAGACAAGGAGAGTCTATGAAACTGATCAATAAAATGGAGCAAAAGTTTGGCAGATATGCAGTCCATAACCTGACCATGTACATTATTATCACGTATGTCGCCGGATATCTGCTTAACTATCTGGCGCCCGAGGCGCTTAGCTACTGTCTGCTGGAACCGGCGCTGATACTGCAAGGACAGGTATGGAGGCTGGTCAGCTGGCTTTTGATTCCGCCGGGGGCCCTGGATATCTTTACGATTATCATGTTGTTCTTTTACTACTCCATCGGCACGACGCTGGAGCAGACCTGGGGAGCCTTCCGGTACAATCTGTACATCTTCGGCGGCATTATCCTGTCTGTGATCGGCGCTTTTGTGCTTTACGGGATTTTGCTTCTTACCGGATCAAACGGCATCTTGCTGCTGGAGGGAGGAGCTTTCAGCACGTATTTTATTTCTATGTCCATCTTCTTGGGATTTGCAGCGGCGTATCCCAATATGCAGGTGCTGCTGTATTTCATTATTCCGCTGAAGATCAAATGGCTTGCGCTGGTGGATATCGTGTATCTTGTCTGGCAGATGGCAGGCAGCGGCTGGGTAACCAGAGCCTGTATTATCTGCAGTTTGATGAATTTTATTATTTTCTTTCTGGCAACCAGGAATACATCCCGGATCAGTCCGCGGCAGATGAAGCGCAGAAGGACGTATATGCGGGCGGTAAACAGCGGATATAACAGCAAAGGACAGGTGACAAAGCATAAATGTGCCGTCTGCGGCCGGACGGAACTGGACGGCGATAACCTGGAGTTTCGGTTTTGTTCCAAATGTAAGGGGAATTACGAATACTGCCAGGATCATCTGTTTACCCATAAGCATGTGCAGTAGGCAGAAGCAGGAAAAGGTTTAGTTAAGGAAAAGGAGTAGAGTATGAAGAAAACGAAAATCGTCTGTACCATGGGACCAAACACCGATAACCCGGAAGTGATGAAACAGCTCATTTTGGGCGGCATGGATATTGCCCGTTTTAATTTTTCTCACGGGACCCATGAGGAGCAAAAAGCCAGGATGGATCAGTTAAAGGAGATCCGTACCAAGCTGAAAAAACCCATCGCTATCCTGCTGGATACGAAAGGGCCGGAGATTCGCACGGGCCTTCTGGAAAACGGCCAGAAGGTGATGCTGCAGGAGGGAGCGGAGTTTGTCCTGACGACGGAAAAGATCATGGGAAATGCGTCCCGCTGCAGTCTGACTTATGAAAAACTGCCCCAGGACGTGCACATCGGCGGCAGGATTTTAATCGATGACGGACTGATCGAACTGAAGATTATCTCCAAAACAGATACGGATATTACCTGCGTGGTGGTCAACGGCGGTGAACTGGGACAGCAAAAGGGCGTCAACGTACCGGATACCAGCATCGGCCTTCCCAATATCACGGAGCAGGATGTGAAGGATATTTTGTTTGGAATCGAGCAGGGCGTGGATTTTATCGCGGCTTCTTTTGTGAGAAACGCAGAGGCTATCAAAGAAATCCGTCAGCTGCTTAAGGCAAACGGCGGGGATCATATTGATATCATCGCCAAGATAGAGAGTAAGGAAGGCGTAGACAATATCGACCGGATCATCCAGCAGGCCGACGGGATCATGGTGGCCAGAGGCGACCTGGGAGTGGAGATTCCTGCCTGGGAGGTTCCCCATATTCAAAAGGAAATCATCCGCAGGTGTAATCTGCGGTATAAACCGGTTATCACCGCCACGCAGATGCTGGATTCCATGATTCGAAATCCGCGGCCGACGCGGGCGGAGGTGACGGATGTGGCCAATGCCATCTATGACGGTACGGACGCCGTAATGCTTTCCGGTGAAACGGCTGTGGGTAAATATCCGGTGGAAGCGTTACATATGATGGTGGAGATTGCCAACTCTTCGGAACCTTACCTGAATTATGAGCGTTTTCTGGATTATAAGGCGCTGCGGGGACACAGCAACGTTTCCAGTACCGTGGGGATTTCCGCTGTACAGGCCAGCATTTTCCTTCATGCGAAATGTATTATTACGCCGACGGTTTCCGGCCAGACGGCCAGACTGATCTCTAATTTCCGCCCCAAGGTGCCCATCTACGCGGTGACACCCAATGCCTGGGCTCAGAGAAAAATGCAGATTTACTGGGGCATCACGCCCCTTGGCGGATATGAGGAGGATTCTACGGAGAATATTATTTCCCATGCGATGTATGTGGTAAAACGGGAAAAATACATTGCGTCGGGCGATATGGTAGTATTCACGGCGGGCGATCCTGCGACCAATATTGTGGCGGGGGAAGGCGCCGTGACCAATATGCTTCATATCGTCCAGTGCGACTAAGATATCAATCACCAATGAGGAGGACGACAGAAATGATAAAGAAACCTTTTGTGACGAAGGAGAAATTAGAGGAAATCAGAAAGGAAATCCCTACGCCCTTTCATCTGTATGATGAGAAAGGGATCCGGGAAAATGCCAAAGCGCTGAAAGAGGCGTTTGCCTGGAATAAGGGATACCGGGAGTACTTCGCGGTGAAGGCCTGCCCTAATCCTTTCCTGATACAGATTCTGCAGGAGTACGGCTGTGGCTGCGACTGTTCTTCCCTGACGGAACTGATGCTTTCTAAGGCGCTTGGCTGCAAAGACGAGGATATCATGTTTTCGTCCAATGATACGCCGGCGGAAGATTATCAGTATGCGGCAAAGACAGGAGCCACCATTAACCTGGATGACATTACCCATATCGATTTTCTGGAAAAAACATTGGGTTATCTTCCCAAACGGATCAGCTGCCGGTATAATCCGGGCGGGCTGTTTAAAATCAGCAATGATATCATGGATAATCCCGGCGATGCCAAATACGGCATGACGACGGAGCAGCTGTTTGAGGCCTTCCGGATCCTGAAATCCAAAGGGGTGGAAGAGTTCGGCGTGCATGCATTCCTTGCCAGCAATACGGTGACCAACGATTATTATCCCATGCTGGCGAAGGTGCTCTTTGAGATGGCGGTGAAGCTGGAAAAAGAGACGGGCGCGGACATCAAATTCATCAATCTGTCCGGCGGTATCGGCATTCCTTACCGTCCGGATCAGGAGCCAAATGATATCCAGGTCATCGGAGAAGGCGTGCGTAAGGTCTATGAAGAGGTGCTGACGCCTGCAGGTATGGGCGACGTGGCCATTTACACAGAATTGGGACGGTTTATGACGGGACCATACGGCTGTCTGGTGACCGAGGTAATTCACGAAAAGCATACGCATAAAGAATATATCGGCTGTGATGCCTGCGCGGTGAATCTGATGCGGCCGGCTATGTACGGCGCTTATCATCACATCACCGTGATGGGCAAGGAGAATGAACCCTGCGATCACATGTATGATGTGACCGGTTCTCTGTGCGAAAACAACGATAAATTTGCCATCGACCGGATGCTGCCGAAAGTGGATGTGGGAGATCTGCTGGTGATTCATGACACAGGAGCCCACGGCTTTGCCATGGGATACAATTACAATGGAAAGTTAAAATCAGCGGAAGTGCTGCTGAAAGAAGACGGAAGCTTTGCGATGATCCGCAGAGCGGAGACGCCAAGGGATTATTTCGCCACCTTCGACTGTTTCCCGATTTATAAAAAGATTTTTGAAGAGTAAAAGGATACCGGGCCGGCAATATGCCGGTCCGGTATCCTTTTACTCATACGCTGTCAGGCATGGGTTCCCTTTAATATCTCCATATCTTTTTCCAGGTTGTCCACGCGATGTGTCAATACCGTTACATGTGTCCTGTACATGGAAAAAGACAGACTGTCAGACTGTTCCAGAAGGATGTTTAGTTTCCGGTTCAGTTCAAGCTGATTTTCTGCAAGAATAGAGATATTGTGGTCGGTAACCTTCTCTATGTGCTCTGCCAGTTTACTATAGTTTTCCTGTAATGTTTCCACTTTGCTATCCAGAGAATCAAATCTGTTCTCCAGGGAGCTGAGTCTGCTATCCAGAGAATCAAATCTGTTCTCCAGGGAGCTGAGTCTGCTATCCAGAGAGCTGAGTCTGCTATCCAGAGAGTCAAATCTGTTCTCCAGAGAGCTGAGTCTGCTATCCAGAGAGCTGAGTCTGCTATCCAGAGAGTCAAATCTGTTCTCCAGGGAGTGGAGTCTGCTGCCCAAAGAATCCACTTTTAAATCCACTGACTTTATACTCTGGAGAATTTGTTCCAGAATATCGCTTTTTGTACTGTCCATCATAATGCAAACCTCCTCTTTGCTAATTGTAGCATAAATATAGAACTATGTAAACTAAAAGTTGAAATTATAATAAGCGGGGAAAATAAAAAATCAACAAATAGAATGCCGGGAATAGAAAATATTGTGGAATAATATTTTGGGAAATAAATTCAAAGAATAAAAAAATAAATAGAGATATAATGATAATAATAAGATAAATTAAAAAGAAAATCGGGGCAACAGGATTTGAACCTGCGACCTCACGGCCCCCAGCCGTGCGCGCTACCAAGCTACGCCATACCCCGCTTTTTGGAACGTTTTTTATTATAGCAGAAGATTTGTTGCTTGTAAAGAATTTTTTTAAAAAAAGGGAATAAAGTATATTGCAATATGTAGCAGTGATAAAAAAATATTAAATTTTTATTTTTTATGATGACTTTTTCGTTTTTTTATGTATAATATCTATTTAGTGACACGTGTTAATGAGTTAGGAGGTTACATTATTATGGCAAAGATTGATTTAAGTAAGTATGGCATCACCGGCACGACAGAAATCGTTCATAATCCGTCCTATGAAGTATTGTTTGAAGAAGAGACCAGACCGGAGCTGGAAGGTTTCGAAAAAGGACAGGTAAGTGAACTGGGTGCAGTGAACGTAATGACAGGTATTTATACAGGACGTTCACCGAAAGATAAATTCATCGTTATGGATGAAAATTCCAAAGACACAGTATGGTGGACATCTGATGAGTATAAAAACGACAACCATCCGGCGTCAGAGGAGACATGGAAAGCTGTTAAAGAAATTGCACTGAAAGAGCTTTCCAATAAGAGACTGTTCGTGGTTGACGCTTTCTGCGGAACGAATGAGGACAGCCGCATGGCAGTTCGTTTCATCGTGGAAGTTGCATGGCAGGCTCACTTCATCAAAAACATGTTCATCCAGCCGACAGAGGCAGAACTGGAAAACTTTGAGCCGGATTTCGTATGCTACAATGCTTCCAAAGCGAAAGTGGAAAACTACAAAGAGCTGGGTCTGAACTCAGAGACAGCAGTTGTGTTTAATATTTCCAGCCGTGAGCAGGTAATCCTGAACACATGGTACGGCGGTGAGATGAAGAAAGGTATGTTCTCCATGATGAACTACTATCTGCCGCTGAAAGGAATCGCTTCCATGCACTGTTCTGCCAATACAGATCTGAACGGTGAAAATACAGCGATCTTCTTCGGACTTTCCGGAACCGGAAAGACGACGCTGTCCACCGATCCAAAGAGACTGCTGATCGGCGATGACGAGCATGGATGGGATGACGAAGGTATCTTCAACTTCGAAGGCGGATGCTATGCAAAGGTTATCAACCTGGATAAAGAGTCCGAGCCGGATATCTACAACGCCATCAAACGCAACGCGCTTCTGGAGAACGTTACTCTGGATGCAGACGGCAAGATCGATTTCAACGATAAGAGTGTGACGGAGAATACCCGTGTATCCTACCCGATCAACCACATTAAAAATATCGTACGTCCTGTTTCCGCAGCTCCGGCAGCCAAGGAAGTGATCTTCCTGTCAGCGGACGCGTTCGGCGTTCTGCCGCCGGTATCTATCCTGACACCGGAACAGACACAGTACTATTTCCTGTCCGGATTTACCGCAAAACTGGCCGGAACAGAGCGTGGTATCACAGAGCCCACACCGACCTTCTCCGCATGCTTCGGACAGGCATTCCTGGAACTGCATCCCACCAAATATGCAGAGGAGCTGGTTAAGAGAATGAAAGCCAGCGGAGCAAAGGCATATCTGGTAAATACCGGATGGAACGGAACCGGAAAGAGAATCTCCATCAAAGATACCCGCGGTATCATTGATGCGATCTTAAACGGCGATGTGCTGAAGGTACCGACCAAGAAGATTCCGATCTTCGGATTTGAAGTTCCCACAGAGCTTCCGGGCGTTGACACCAACATTCTGGATCCCCGCAATACTTATGGGGACGCTTCCGAATGGGATGCAAAAGCCAAAGATCTGGCTGGAAGATTTATCAAGAATTTTGCAAAATACGAAGGAAACGAAGCTGGCAAGGCCCTTGTTGCAGCCGGTCCTCAGTTATAAAAACAGATTCTGTTATCGGGTGCGGAAAGATCCGCACCCGATTTTTTCAGAAAACGGTTGACAAAATAAATTATTTAATGGTACTCTGTTAAAGAAGCAAATATACAAATGCGAAGACGAGGAATAGTACATCCCTTTTTGAATTCAGAAAGCTGCCGGGTGATGCGAGACAGCTGAGAAAACGGATGGAACTCGCCTCTGAGCGGCTGCCCGAAATCTCCGTGAGAGTAGACGCAGACGGAAACCCGACCGTTACCATGGGAAGGATATCGACAGATGTCTGTATCCGATGAGAGTATGAAGTATTTCATAAAATAAGAGTGGTACCGCGTAGACTGACAGTCTTTCGTCTCTTGCTGAAAAGCCAGGGAACGGAGGGCTTTTTTTCGTGTCTTTCGTAAGTTTTAAAAATCAGGAGGGAAAAATCATGATGAACTACAGAAAATACAAAAGGCAGTATTTTATGCCGCCGGAAGACTGCTATGACTGGGTGAAAAAAGAATATATCGAAAAAGCGCCCGTCTGGTGCAGCGTGGATCTGCGGGACGGCAATCAGGCGCTGGTGATCCCCATGAGTCTGGATCAGAAGGTGGCTTTCTTTAAACTTCTGGTGGATATCGGATTTAAGGAGATCGAGGTGGGCTTCCCGGCTGCGTCCGATACGGAATATATTTTCCTGCGGACGTTGATCGAACAGAATCTGATTCCCGATGATGTCACCATCCAGGTGCTGACCCAGGCCAGAGAGCACATCATCCGCAAAACCTTTGAAGCGTTAAAGGGAGCCAAAAAGGCGGTGGTTCATGTATACAATTCCACTTCCCTTGCACAAAGAGAGCAGGTGTTCCGGAAATCAAAAGAGGAGATTTTAAAGATTGCCGTGGACGGAGCGGCGCTGCTGAAAAAACTGGCCGATGAGACGGAGGGGAATTTCCTGTTTGAATACAGCCCGGAGAGCTTTACCGGTACGGAACCGGAGTATGCCCTGGAAGTGGTAAATGCCGTCCTGGATGTATGGCAGCCAACGGCGGATAAAAAGGCCATCATCAATCTTCCTGTGACGGTGGAGCATTCCCTGCCCCATGTCTATGCCTGCCAGATCGAATATATGCACAAGCATATGAAATACCGTGACAACGTGGTACTGTCCTTGCATCCCCATAACGACAGGGGCTGCGGCGTGGCGGATACGGAGCTGGGCATTCTGGCCGGCGCGGACCGGATCGAGGGTACGCTGTTTGGAAACGGGGAGCGTACGGGAAATGTGGATATCGTGACGCTGGCCATGAACATGTATTCCCAGGGGGTGGACCCGCAGCTGAAGTTTGATAATATGCCGGATATCTGTGAAAAATATCAGGAGTATACCGGCATGGAGATCAACGCCAGAAGTCCCTACAGCGGTTCGCTGGTGTTTGCCGCCTTCTCCGGTTCCCATCAGGACGCCATCGCCAAGGGCATGAAATGGATCGAGGAAAAGACGCCGGGACAGTGGACGGTGCCCTATCTTCCCATCGATCCTACGGATATCGGCAGAAATTACGATGCGGACGTGATCCGGATCAACAGCCAGTCCGGAAAAGGCGGCGTCGGATATATCCTGGAAACCAAATTTGGCTTATGTTTGCCGGCGAAGATGCGGGAGGCCATGGGTTACGCAGCCAAAGAGGTGTCCGATCATACCCACAAAGAGCTGCATCCGGATGAAATCTTTGAGCTTTTCAAGAAGAGATTTGAAAATATTGTGGAACCGTACAATATCGTGGAGGTTCATTTCCAGCAAAAAGACGGCATTACCACTCAGGTGACCTCCACCTTCCATGGAGAAAAGGTTACCACGGAGGCGACAGGAAACGGCCGTCTGGACGCGGTGAGCAATGCGCTGAAAAAAGCGTACGGGCTGGACTATCAGCTGGTAACCTACCAGGAGCATGCGCTGGAGAAAAGCTCCAGTTCCAGAGCCATCGCCTATGTGGGCATCCAGACGCCGGAGGGCAAAATGGCCTGGGGCGCCGCGGTGGATCCGGATATTATCCGCGCGTCCATCGACGCTCTTGTGACAGCGATCAACAACCGCTGATCTTGCGATTTTGGTCGAAAAGTGGAGAAAGACCTATTGAAAAATAGGCATTTTCCCCGAAAAAGTGGAGAAGAATTAGTGAAATAAGCCAAAAATGGTGCTTTTCTATTGACTTTGACCGTTTGACTCTCTATACTTTTCTTAGTGTCCGATACAATTTGTGATTAAAGGGATAGTATATGGAGAGTATCAGAAGACTGCTGTGCATGGCAAGAAGCTTGCTTGGACAGATCAGGAAAGAGCGCAGGCTGTCAAAAAGAGCCGCTCTGGCCGGGGTGATCGTCGCCGCTGCCACGGTTGGCATGACGGCAGGAGCGGCGAAGGCTTCCCATGAGGAGCAGATCCGGGAGGAACAGCAGCTGCAGGCGTCCCAGGATGCGTCGGATCCGGAGGAGGATCCGCAGCTGCAGGAGCCTTCCAGGCAGGAGCTCCCAAGTCTTCCCGTGGGTTTTACGGGAATTATAGAGGGAGTGGAAGCTGCGAAGGCGTCCAACAGTGAATATCATCCCATCGGAACCAGTGTGGAAGATGTGCTGGTGGGACAGCGGACGGCCAGACGGGAAGAGGTGTCCCAGTTTGACGCGGGAGAGCTGATCGAGGAATCAGTTAATACCATTGACGACCAGTCCTGGAAATTGGTGGAGAAGACAAAGATTTCCGATAAGGATTATGAGACGCTGCTGGCTATCGTGGAGGCGGAGGCCGGCGGTGAGGATATCAAAGGAAGGATCCTGGTGGCCAATGTGATTTTCAACCGTGTCAAAAGCGATCAGTTCCCGGATACGGTGACGGAGGTCGTCTATGAACGGTCCGGCGGAAGTCCGCAGTTTTCGCCGACGGCGGATGGAAGGATTCACACGGTTACCGTGTCAGATACCACCAGGGAGGCGGTGAACCGGGCCATCGACGGCGAGGATTATTCCCAGGGAGCGCTGTTTTTCCTGGAGCGGGAGTATTCCGAAGAGCAGAATGTCAAATGGTTTGACACCAATCTGAAGTTTCTGTTCCAGCACGGCGTGCACAGTTTTTATACGTATTAATCTGAACAGATAAAAAGACAGACTGCCGCAGTCCGGTGACAAGCCGGACCTGCGGCAGTTTTGCGTGAAAAGGAAAGGCGCTTTGTTTGTAAAATCCCTTTGCAGGGATTTCATTTTATGATATAGTATCAACAGAATAAAACGGGAGAAAGGATAATGCAGATGGATATTTTATATAGAAGTACAAGAGGAAACGCAGAGACGGTGACGGCTTCCCAGGCGATTTTAAAAGGTCTGGCCGATGACGGCGGACTGTTTGTGCCGGAGCGCATCCCGGCTCTGGATGTGGATATGGATACGCTGGCCGGCATGACTTACCAGGAGGTGGCCTATGAGGTGATGAGCCGGTTCCTGACGGATTTTACGAAAGAAGAACTGCAGACCTGCATTGCCAGAGCCTACGATGAAAAATTTGATACCGATGAGATCGCCCCGCTGCACCAGGCGGACGGCGCGTATTTCCTGGAGCTTTTCCACGGCGCCACCATCGCTTTTAAAGATATGGCTCTTTCCATCCTGCCCCATCTGATGACGACGGCGGCCAGGAAAAATCAGGTGCACAATGATATCGTGATCCTGACGGCCACTTCGGGGGATACGGGAAAAGCGGCGCTGGCCGGGTTCGCCGATGTGCCTGGCACCAGGATCATTGTGTTTTATCCCAAGGACGGCGTCAGCCCCATTCAGGAAAAGCAGATGGTGACGCAAAAGGGGGAGAACACTTTCGTGGTCGCCATCCGCGGTAATTTTGACGACGCCCAGACCGGCGTGAAAAAGATGTTCAGCGACGAAGAGCTGTCCAGGAAGCTGGATCAGGCGGGATATCAGTTTTCTTCGGCCAATTCCATCAATATCGGCCGTCTGGTGCCCCAGGTGGTTTATTACGTGTACGCTTATGCCACATTGTATAAACAAGGGAAGATCGGCAGGGACGAAAAGATCAATGTGACGGTTCCCACGGGGAATTTCGGCAATATCCTGGCGGCTTACTATGCAAAGCAGATGGGACTGCCCATCGATATGCTGCTTTGCGCTTCCAACGAGAATAAGGTTCTGTATGATTTCTTCAAAAGCGGAACTTATGACAGAAACCGGGAATTTATCCTGACCTCGTCTCCCTCCATGGATATCCTCATCTCCAGCAATCTGGAACGGCTGATTTACCATCTGACCGGCGGCAATGCGGACCAAAACCGGGCGTTCATGGAATCTTTGTCCCGGGAAGGCCGATATGACATTACGCCGGAGATGAAGGAACAGCTTTCTGATTTCTATGGGAATTATGCCAGCGAGGAGGAGACAGCCGCTGTCATCGCTGATATCTACCGCAAGGATGGATACGTGATCGATACCCACACGGCGGTGGCAGCCGATGTATACCGGAAGTATCGCAAAGAGCGGGATAACGGCAGAAAAACGGTGATCGCTTCCACGGCCAGTCCCTTTAAATTTACCAGAAGCGTGATGAAGGCCATCGATTCCGGCTGTGATGATCTGACAGATTTTCAGCTGGTGGACAGATTGTCCGAACTCTCCCAGGTGAAAGTGCCAAAGGCCATCGAGGAGATCCGCACGGCGGCTGTGCTTCACGATACGGTGGTGGAAAAAGACGGCATGAAGGGAATCGTGGAAAGGATTCTGGGGATTCATTGAGAAATGAAAAATCTATGTATGGTTCTTGTAAAATGACATAAAATAATGTATAATCAGAATTAAAGAAAAGGTTGTGGTAACCTGGAATGTTCGAAGCCCTATTAATTTTGAACCTACAACTTAAAAAAGGGAGTCTTACATCGTCCGACGGATGTCAGGCCTCACGTCGTGGAAGGCAGAAGCCGGATTGCGGACACCCACCTAGCCGAGTGCTAGGACTCAAAAAATAGGAACGGCATCCCGGGCCCACAAAAGACAAAGAGAGAGTCATTGTAAGATGGCTCTCTTTTCATAGCAGAGAATGATAAAAACGCAGACCTGCTGCTATTGAGAATGGATATGAAATCATGAAAAATTTTTTGAAAGTCGTAAATGGATTCATTGAACGGTCCAACCGGGATCATATCAGCGCCTATGCAGCTCAGAGCGCCTATTTCATTCTGCTTTCTTTTATCCCGTTTATCCTTCTTTTGATGACTTCCGTGCGTTATACGCCGCTGACGCAGAGCATGGTGCTGGAAGCGGTGGTGCGGGTAACGCCGGAAGAATTCCAGAATTTTGTTAAAATGATTATTCTGGAGGTTTACTCCAAAAGTCTGGCGGTTGTGCCGCTGACGGCTATCATCACGCTGTGGACGGCGGGGAAGGGACTTCAGGGTCTGACCAACGGCCTGAACAGCGTTTATCAGGTGTATGAAACCAGGAATTATTTTGCGGCCAGGATCCGCTCGGCATTGTATACGCTGATTTTTATCGTACTGATCGTGGCGACATTGATCCTGCTGGTATTCGGCAACAGCATACAGGGAGCGCTGGTGGAGCATCTGCCTTTTATCAGCGGCGTGACGGAAAGCATTCTTCAGATGCGTACGGCTCTTTCCCTGGTCGTGCTCTCGACGATGTTTCTGATGATGTATAAGTTTTTGCCGAATCGGAAAGCCACTTTGAAAAGCCAGCTGCCGGGTGCGGTGATCTCCGCCGTGGCATGGTCGGTGTTTTCCCTGTGTTTTTCCATTTATCTGGATCTTTTCAGCGTGGCCAATATGTACGGAAGCCTGACGACCCTGATCATGATCATGCTGTGGATGTATTTCTGCATGTTTATCTTTTTGCTGGGTGCGGAGATCAACGCATACTTTGAAGACCGGTTTCGCAGGCTGCAGCAGGCGGCTATGGAGCATCTGCGGATGGAGATGCGTTCTTTCGCCGGCGGGGAGGAAGAAGAGCAAAGAGAAAAGAGGGAAGAAAAGAAGGAAAAATAATTTTATCTTGACAGTACGCCCTTTTGTGATAGAATTGTAGATGATATGTAAACAGGCTGTGAAGGTGTCAGTAGACATATGCTTTCTGTCAGAGAGGAGAAGTCACCGGCTGAAAGCTTTTCCGAGTTCAGGCATATGTTGAGGTTCCCACCCAAGCCGCATTCCTGAAAACTGCAGTAGGGAGTGCCGTAAGAAGCGCGTTAAGCTTCCACGAGTGCCCGCACCGGTGCGGGAATCAGGGTGGTACCACGGATTATCGCTTCGTCCCTATGTCAGGGACGGAGCTTCTTTTTTTGTAAAGGAGGAAAAATATCATGAATGAGAACATGAAAGACAGACTGCAGTCGATTCTGGATGAGGCGATGCAAAGCATTCAGCAGTCTGATGCACTGGACAAATTAAATGACGTCCGCGTCAGCTTTCTGGGAAAGAAAGGGAAACTGACCTCCGTGTTAAAGGGCATGAAGGATGTGGCGGCGGAGGAACGGCCCATCGTGGGTCAGATGGTAAACGACGCCAGACAGACCATCGAGCAGCATCTGGAGGAGACGAAGAAACGGCTGGAGAAAGCTATCCGGGAGCGTCAGATGGAGGAGGAGACCATCGACGTCACGTTGCCGGCCAGACGGGCCAGCGTAGGCCATCGCCATCCCAACACCATTGCCCTGGAGGAGATGGAGCGGATCTTTATCGGCATGGGCTATGAGGTGGTGGAAGGTCCGGAGATCGAATACGATCTTTATAATTTCGAAAAACTGAACATTCCTGCCAACCATCCGGCCAAGGATGAGCAGGATACCTTTTACATCAACAAAGATATCGTCCTTCGTACCCAGACTTCACCGGTGCAGGCCAGAGTGATGGAGCAGGGAAAACTTCCCATCCGCATGATCTCTCCCGGCCGCGTGTTCCGCTCCGATGAAGTGGATGCCACCCACTCTCCTTCTTTCCATCAGATCGAAGGACTGGTGGTGGACAAAAACATTACTTTTGCGGATTTGAAAGGAACGCTGGAACAGTTTGCCAAGGAACTGTTCGGGCCGGAGACCAAGACCAAGTTCCGTCCTCACCATTTCCCGTTCACAGAGCCCAGCGCCGAGGTGGATGTTTCCTGCTTTAAATGCGGCGGAAAGGGATGCCGTTTCTGTAAGGGATCCGGCTGGATCGAGATCCTGGGATGCGGCATGGTGCATCCCCATGTGTTCGAGATGTGCGGTATCGACCCGGAAGTGTACACCGGATTTGCTTTCGGCGTGGGGCTGGAGCGTATCGCGCTGCTGAAATATGAAATCGACGATATGCGTCTGCTGTATGAGAACGACGACCGGTTCCTGAAACAGTTCTGACAGGGGATAGGAGGAAAAAGAGGATGAATACATCATTATCATGGATCAAACAGTACGTACCGGATCTGGATGTGACGGCACAGGAATATACGGACGCCATGACGCTGTCCGGCACTAAAGTGGAAGGATTTGAAAGGCTGGATGAGGATCTGGAGGATATCGTGATCGGACAGATCGAAAAGATCGAACCGCATCCCGATGCGGACAAGCTGATCGTCTGCCAGGTGAACGTGGGTTCAAAAACCGTCCAGATCGTGACGGGGGCGCCAAACGTGAAAGAGGGCGACAAGGTTCCGGTGGTTCTGGACGGCGGCCGCGTGGCGGGCGGTCACGATGGCAAGATGACGCCGGGCGGCATCCGAATCAAGAAAGGAAAGCTGCGGGGCGTGGAGTCCTGCGGTATGATGTGCTCCATCGAGGAGCTGGGCAGCACGAGAGAGATGTACCCGGAGGCGCCGGAATACGGTATCTATATTTTCCCGGAGGACGCCAAGGTGGGAGAAAGCGCCATCCATGCGCTGGGGCTGGATGATGTGATCTTCGAGTATGAGATCACCTCCAACCGGGTGGACTGTTACGGCGTGATCGGTATTGCGAGAGAAGCCGCCGCCACTTTTGGAAAAGAATTTCATCCGCCGGTGGTGAAGGAGACCGGAAATGAGGAGGATGCCCATGATTACATCAAGGTGACGGTAAAGGATGAGGAACTTTGTCCCCGCTACTGTGCCCGGGTGGTGAAAAATGTCAAAATCGGGCCTTCTCCCAAATGGATGCAAAGATGTCTGGCGGCCAATGGAATCCGGCCCATCAATAACCTGGTGGATATCACCAACTATGTGATGGAAGAGTATGGTCAGCCCATGCACGCCTATGACCTGGATACCATCGCCGGACGGGAAATCATCGTGCGAAGAGCGGATAAAGACGAGAAGTTTATCACTCTGGACGGTCAGGAGCGGACCATGGACGACTCTGTGCTGATGATCTGCGACGCAAAGAAAGCGGTGGGTATCGCCGGCATCATGGGCGGCGAGAATTCTATGATTACGGATTCGGTGAAGACGGTGCTTTTTGAGGCAGCCTGTTTTGACGGCACCAACATCCGTCTTTCCAGCAAGAAAGTGGGACTGCGTACAGACGCTTCCGGCAAGTTTGAAAAGGGGCTGGATCCCAACAATGCCAAAGCGGCCATCGACCGGGCCTGCCAGCTGATGGAAGAGCTGGGCGCCGGCGAGGTGATCGGCGGCACGGTGGATGTCTATACGAAGAAAAAAGAACCGGTGCGGGTTCCCTTTGAGCCGGAGAAAATCAATGCCCTGCTGGGAACCGATCTTTCCCGGGAGCAGATGCTGGAGTATCTGGCGCGGGTGGAGCTGGCTTACGATGAGACGGCCAATGAGATCGTGGCTCCCACTTTCCGTCAGGATATTTTCCGTACGGCGGATCTGGCGGAGGAAGTGGCCCGCTTCTACGGATATGACAACATTCCCATGACGCTGCCAAGCGGCGAGGCCACCACAGGGAAAAAGTCCTTTAAGATGCGCGTCGAGGAGACGGCCAGGGAGGTGGCGGAATTCTGCGGATTCTCCCAGGGTATGTGCTACTCCTTTGAAAGCCCCAAGGTGTTTGACAAACTGCGGCTTCCCGCTGACAGTCCGCTGCGCCGGGCAGTGACCATCTTAAATCCTCTAGGAGAAGATTTCAGCATCATGCGGACCATTTCCCTGAACGGTATGCTCACTTCTTTGGCCACCAATTATAACCGGAGAAATAAGAATGTCAGACTGTATGAGCTGGGCAATATCTATCTGCCCAAGCAGCTGCCGCTGACGGAGTTACCAAAGGAGAGGATGATGTTTACGCTGGGCATGTACGGCGAGGGAGATTTCTTTACCATGAAAGGCGTGGTGGAAGAATTCCTGGAAAAAGTCGGGATGCATAAAAAAGTCCAGTACGATCCCTCTGATAAGAAACCCTTTCTGCATCCGGGTCGTCAGGCAGACGTGATTTATGAGGGAACCTGCCTGGGCTATCTGGGCGAGATCCACCCGGAAGTAGCAGATCAGTACGATCTGAAGACCCGGGTTTATGTGGCCGTGGTGGATATCCTGTCCGTACTGGAATACGCCACCTACGACAGAAAGTATACGGGCATCGCCAAATATCCGGCGGTGACCAGGGACATCAGCATGGTGGTACCCAAGACGGTTATGGTGGGCGAGATCGAGAAAATCATCGAGCAGCGGGGCGGAAAGATCCTGGAATCTTACCAGCTCTTTGACGTCTACGAAGGCGACCAGATCGAAGAAGGATATAAATCGGTGGCCTACTCCATCACGTTCCGTGCTGCGGACCGAACCTTGGCGGAGGCGGATATTACCGCCGCGATGAAGAAGATACTGAACGGTTTGGAAGGATTGGGAGCTGTCTTAAGACAGTAAATGCATATGAAATTATATTTTATCAGACACGGCGAAACCGTGTGGAATACGCAGGCAAAACTTCAGGGGAAATCCGATATTCCCCTGAATGAAAAAGGGGTGGCGCTGGCCCGCGTCACCGGAGAGGCCCTGGCGGACGTACCTTTCGCAGCTATCTATTCCAGTCCCTTAAAGAGGGCGCTGCAGACGGCGCAGCTGGTGGCGGGGGACAGGGACGTCCCCATCGTCACAGACCGGAGATTGGAGGAAATCGGTTTCGGTATCTGGGAGGGCCTGTCCTGCCATAAGGATCACTACGAGATTCCATCGGATTCTTTCCAGGACTTCTTTTTGGATCCCTTTGGTTACCAGCCGCCCGCCCAGGGGGAAACCGTACGGCACGTATGCGGCCGGACGGCGGATTTCCTGGAGGAACTGATCCGCAAAATGGGCAAAGAAGAGAGCAATGTGCTGATTTCCTGCCACGGCTGTACGCTGCGGGCCTTGATGAATTACTTTTATCAGGATTATACGGCCGGGTTCTGGAGAGGACACGTGCCCCCCAACTGCAGCGTCAGTATTGTGGAAGTAAAGGAAAAGGGCTTTTCTATCCTGGCTGAGGATAAGATTTTTTACGATAAAGACCGCATGGGCGATTATTACGGGGAGGGAACGAAGTGAAAACATCGGATTTTTATTATGATCTGCCCCAGGAGCTGATCGCCCAGGATCCGCTGAAAAAACGGTCGGATTCCAGACTGATGCACCTGGACCGGAAGACGGGTCAGATCTGCCATCAGCATTTCACGGATATCCTAAGGTGGCTGCATCCCGGCGACTGCCTGGTGATCAATGACACCAAGGTGATCCCGGCCCGGCTGTTCGGGCGAAAAGAGGATACGGACGCCCATATCGAGATCCTGCTGCTGAAACGCCGGGACAAGGACGTATGGGAGACGCTGGTAAAGCCGGGGAAAAAGGCGAAACCCGGGACGAAACTGATCTTCGGCGACGGCAGGCTAAAAGGTGAGGTGATCGACATTGTGGAAGAGGGCAACCGGCTGATCCGCTTTACTTATGAAGGCATTTTCGAGGAGATTCTGGATAGTCTGGGCGAGATGCCGCTGCCTCCCTATATCACCCATAAACTGGAGGACAAGAACCGCTATCAGACCGTATACGCAAAGCATGACGGTTCGGCGGCGGCGCCCACGGCGGGCCTTCATTTCACCGAGGAACTGCTGGAACAGGTGAAAGCAAAAGGCGTTTCCATCGCCCATGTGACGCTCCATGTGGGGCTTGGAACCTTTCGCCCTGTGAAGGTGGAGGATGTGACCCAGCACCACATGCATTCGGAGTTCTACGTGGTGGAGGAAGAGCAGGCCCGGCTGATCAATGAGACGAAAGCGGCCGGCGGCCGGATCATTTCTGTGGGAACCACCAGCTGCCGTACACTGGAATCCGCGGGAGATGAAACGGGCGTGGTGAAAGCCGGCAGCGGCTGGACGGATATCTTCATCTATCCGGGCTACCGGTTTAAAGTTATCGACGGGCTGATCACCAATTTCCATCTGCCGGAATCCACGCTGCTGATGTTGGTTTCCGCCCTGGCGGGCAAAGATACTATTATGAAAGCCTATGAGGAGGCAGTGAAGGAACGATATCGGTTTTTCTCCTTTGGGGATGCCATGTTTATCGACTGATTGTTACAAAAAAACTTATTTTTTACGAAAATCGCCTATTGGTTCCTGTTTTAACCCCTAAACAGTTCGTTTTTTGGTTTGGCAATACTGGATATGATATGTATAGAAAGAAGTTATAAAATAAACTTCCATTCAGCGGCCAAATTAAAGACGGACTGTTTTTTTAGGAGGAACCGAACATGAAGAGAGGCAATCGAATCAAAAGCCGGCTTTTGTCTGCTTTCCTGGTTCTGGTTATGCTGGTAACCATGGTTCCGTCATGGGCTTTTGCAGACCCGGTGACGAAACCGCAGGAG
>DSTMC04003__coassemble_1721_pt1 | contig 14013 bp, 12 predicted proteins | sample DSTMC04003__metabat2_low_PE_044 | metagenome-assembled genome bin DSTMC04003
TTATTCAACAGATTTTTCATTCAATTTTTAGCTATTTTTTACAGTTCTTAAAGAACGAACAAGACCGGGAAGCTCTTTTACATCGTTCGCAAATCTCTCGGCTTCCTCATACTCCTCTCGTGAGCCGAAGCCATACAGGCAGGCGATAAAAGGAATGCCGTTTTGTCTTGCAGCAGCAAAGTCTGATCCACGATCCCCTATGGACAGGTAATTTCCCGGATGCTCTTTCAGGATATACGGAATGATATCCCCTTTGGGAATAAAATCATACGTTTCACAGCAGTAAAAATCGTCAAAAAACCGATCTAGACCAAAAAAACGACGGTGCACATCTCTGTACGCCTCCTTGCAGTTGCTTAAAAAGATCAGACGATTTCCATCTCTTTTCAGTTCCTCCAGCACTTTTTCTGCACCGTCATACAAAGATGCGCCCCCCTGTATTACCTGCTGTACCATAAATTCTCCGATCATACCACTGGCCTTTGTCTTGTATTCCTCTTCCAGCGTTGGCATAAAGGTGTTCCACATTTCTTTGCTGTTAAAACCCAGCCAGCGGGAAATCTGACTATCGTCAAATTCCCGCCTGGCGGCTTTGCCTTCCTGCACCAGCCATTCGTAGGCTTTCAAAAAGGCTTCCTTATAAATCCGCATGGTATCATGGATCGTACCATCGTAATCCAGTATGATATAATCCTGCATATCACATCTGCCTCATCAGATTGACCATCTCAATAGCAGACAGCGCACAGTCATATCCTTTGTTTCCGGCTTTCGTTCCCGCACGCTCGATGGCCTGCTCGATATTTTCCGTAGTCACCACGCCAAAGAGCACCGGGATGCCGGATTTCAGGCCGACCTGAGCGATTCCTTTGGATACCTCATTGCAGACGTAATCATAATGGCTGGTTGACCCTCTGATCACCGCGCCCACACAGATGATGGCGTCGTATTTGCCGGACTGGGCCATCTTCTCCGCCATCAGCGGGATCTCAAAGGCGCCCGGTACCCAGGCCGCCGTGATATCATCCTCTTCCACACCGTGACGCACCAGACCATCCACAGCGCCGGAGAGCAGTTTGCTGACGATAAACTCGTTAAACCGCGCCGCCACGATGCCGATTTTCATTCCCTGACCGATTACATTTCCTTCCAATACATGAATTCCCATTACGTTTTCCTCCTGCATTTAATTAAATTTTATTTTGTTAAAGATGTGACCCATTTTTTCCTGTTTCGTCTGCAGATAAAATTTATCATATTTCTGCGGCTCGATCTCGATGGGCACCCGCTCTTTGATTTTCAGTCCGAAACCATTCAGGCCGTACACCTTACTGGGGTTATTGGTCAGCAGCCGCAGAGACTTCACTCCCATATCCCGCAGGATCTGCGCTCCTACCCAATACTCCCGCAGATCCGGCGCAAATCCCAGTTCCAGGTTCGCCTGCACCGTATCTCTGCCATGCTCCTGCAGCTCATATGCTTTCAGCTTGTTGATCAGACCGATGCCCCGGCCCTCCTGTCTCATATACAGCAGAATCCCCCGGCCCTCAGCCTGAATCTGTTTCATGGCCGCATCCAGCTGCTGTCCGCAGTCGCAGCGGGCGGAACCAAACACATCCCCGGTAAGGCACTCGGAATGGACACGGCAAAGAACATCTTCCCCGTCGCCGATCTCGCCTTTTACCAGCGCCACATGGTGCTCTCCCGTAATATCGTTGACATAGCCATAAATCTTAAAATCCCCGTATTTCGTCGGCAGTTTAGCGCAGGCTTCCTGAATCACATGATTTTCATGAAGACGGCAGTAGTCCTGCAAATCCTTGATGGTGATAAAAACGAGTCCGAACTTTTCCGCCATCTCCCAAAGCTGCGCTGTGCGCATCATGGTTCCGTCCTCTGCCATTACCTCACAGCAAAGCCCGCATTCCTTCAACCCGGCCAGACGCATCAGATCCACAGTCGCTTCCGTATGACCGCCCCGCTGCAGTACGCCGCCCTTTTTGGACACCAGCGGGAACATATGGCCCGGCCGTCTGAAATCCTCCGGTTTGGCATCGTCTTCCACACATTTCATCGCCGTAACGGAACGTTCTGCCGCAGAAATACCTGTTGTGGTATCCACGTGATCGATGGACACTGTAAATGCCGTACAGTGATTGTCCGTATTCTCCTCCACCATCTGAGGAAGTCCCAGTTTCTGGGCAAGCTGTCTGCACATAGGCATACAGATCAGCCCCTTTGCATACGTCGCCATAAAATTCACATTGGCCTGTGTGGCAAACTCCGCCGCACAGATGAGATCTCCTTCATTTTCCCGGTGCGGGTCATCCGTTACCAGTATGACTTTTCCTTCCCGAAGCGCCTGGAGCGCTTCTTCTATCGTATTATACTTCATCTTCTGCCTCCTTAAAATCCATGCTGTTTCAGAAAGTCCAAAGTCAGGGAACTTCCCCCTCCTTCCGGTTCCTTTCGCATCAGCTTTTCCACATACTTTCCTATCATATCATTCTCCAGGTTTACCACCGCCCCCGTTTTCTTTTTCAGAAGCGTGGTCTCCTCCCCTGTGTGGGGGATGATCGACACCTGAAACGCCCCCGGCATCTCTTTTGCTACCGTAAGGCTGATCCCATCGATGGCGATGGAGCCTTTCTCCACGATCAGCCTCATCAGTTCTTCCGAGGTATCCACGGTGACCCAGACGGCATTTCCCTCCTGCTTCATCTGAGAAATCACTCCGGTTCCGTCGATATGGCCGCTGACCATGTGTCCGCCGAACCGGCCGTCTGCCGCCATAGCCCGCTCCAGATTGACCTGATCGCCTTTTTTCAGGCTGCCCAGATTGGAGCGGCGCATGGTTTCCGCCATCACATCTGCCGTAAAACTGCCGCTTCGAAGGTTCGTCACCGTCAGACAGACGCCATTGACCGCAATACTGTCCCCCAGTTTTGTCCCCTCCAGAACTTCCCGCCCGGCAATCTCAATCTGTCCCCAGGCGCTGCCGGAAACCACCTGCTTTACCGTTCCCAGCTCTTCCACAATTCCGGTAAACAATTTTTCCACCTCTTCTCACTGTTTCACATCATATTCCAGCAATACGTCATTTTCAAAAACGGTCACCTTAGGCTTTTCCAGCTGCAGACCCGTATCCGGGCTGTCTGCCCCTTCGCCGTCCACCGGCCCTTTGGCCTCTGTGCCGCCTAATATCTTTCCGCCGATATAGACGTAACATTTTTTCACCAGGCCGGCTTGTATCACACTGCTGTTTAACGTGGCTCCGCCTTCCACCAGTACGCTGTCGATCTCTCTTCTGCCCAGTTCCTTCATCAGATCCGGCATAGACACACGGCCATTGGCATCGGGAAGGCAGAGCACTTCTGCTCCCAGTTTTTCCAGCTCTTTTTTCCGATATGCATCTTCCCTGGCACAGGCTATGATCAGCGGATACTCCCGGGCGCTTTTACACAGATTGCTGTCCAGCGGAATCCGCAGTCTGCTGTCACAGACGATCCGCACCGGCGAGCGAAGGCTTTCGATCCTGCAGTTTAACATGGGATCATCCGCCAATACCGTATCGATTCCCACCATGATTCCGCTGTACCAGTGGCGCAGCTGATGGACATGATTTCTCGCTTTCTCACCCGTAATCCATTTTGACTTTCCGGTGTGAGATGCTATTTTCCCGTCCGCCGTCATGGCGTATTTCAAAACTACATAGGGTGTGCCCGTGGAAATGTAATGAAAGAATACGGGATTTAGCGCATCGCACTCCGTCCGCAGAAAATCTTCTTCCACCTCTATCCCCGCTTTTCTTAACTGTTTTGCTCCCTTTCCGGACACCTTTGGATTGGGATCCCGGGAACCGATCACCACTTTTCGGATTCCCGCCTCGATGATCGCCTCCGTGCAGGGAGGCGTCTTCCCATAATGGCAGCAGGGCTCCAGCGTCACATACATCACAGCGCCCTTTGGAGACTCCTTGCAGGATGCCAGAGCATTTCGTTCTGCGTGGAGCTGACCGCATCGCTCGTGATATCCCTCCCCGATGATCCTGTTATCCTTTACAATCACCGCTCCCACCATGGGATTGGGACTGGTAAAGCCTCTGGCTTTCTTTGCCAGTTCTATCGCTCTTCTCATATAGTCGTTCGGCTGCATAACCATCACCTTTCCTGTTTTATGACAAAATAAAAGCCCTGTAATACAGATTATTCTGTTCATACAGGACTGATTTACGTACATCATACAGCGAGATAAACCAATTATCTCACTTTCCGTACACAATATACCTTCTTCTTCCATCCAGACTGTACTGTCGGCCCCGGAATCTCACCGGATCCTGCCTTACGGCTCGCGGGCTTATCCTGTCATACGCAGGTTTACCGCCGGTGGGGACTTTCACCCCGCCCTGAAGAACACTTTTTTATTTCTTACTAAGAATAGCACATAATTTACAATAATACAAGGGGGATTTTGGGGAGTTTTAACAATTTTTCCATTGATTTCTATGTCTTCTCCATTGAGATATTGGCATAAATCCGCGTAATCCCGCATAAAAATCCCCTCATTTGTCGTAAATTTGTCGTAAACTCAAACGGCCGCAGACCGCATAGAATCAAGCTTTTTCATCTGTTCCGCTGCTCGATTTTCCGTTACATGATCATAAATTCTCAGAATCATCTTGGTATCACTGTGTCCCATGACCTGCCATTAAAAAAATTTTTAATATGTTTCATTTGGATTTAAAAGAAGCAGCAAAATATCTTGGAATAACAACTCAATCATTGCGAAACAAATTTAATCGAAATAGTTTTTCTATCAAAGATTTAATTATCATTAGCGGTATAGTAATGACGTTGTCCTGCCGAAACCCGGCAACGGGAGGAGGTGAGTACAATGGAAATCATCACTACTTTTTGCCTACTGGCCTTATAGCATATGCCAATTGACAATGCAATATGCATAGATCAAATTCAAAAAATCTCTTATCTGCTTTCTTATTTTGTTTTAACTGTCTTCACCGGTGACCATTCACTGTAGACCTTCTCTCCGTCTATGATCTGATATCCTCTTACATGAATATAGTAGGTCATATTGGAATGAACCGTGGTGCAGGTCTCCCGATACAGCTTCGCTCCCGTATCCGGGAAATCTTTCGTCGTAGCTCTCCAGAAATCATCCCGGATGGAGTACTGCACCTCATAGCCGTCCACACCCCGGACTGTGCTGGAGGTAACCACGAAGGCTTTCTGCGCTGTTCTGACTGTAACCGTCGGCGTAAAGGTAGGTCTGCCCAGGCTTCCCACTGTCACCGGAATCTCCAGCATTGCCGCCTTACACATGTCTGTCTCCGCCGCTGTCACAGTGATCATACAGGTACCCACGCCCTGGTATGTGATCTTTCCATCTTCTACTGTTGCAACCTCCGGGTCGCTGGTTTCATAAGAAATACTTAAGTCGGGATCATCCACGGCGAAGCCCAACTTCAATGTGCAGATTTTGCTCATGGTATTTCTGGAACCATTTGCCAGGTCACGCTCCTGATACGGGTTGGTCATGGAAATTTCCTGATCCAGACGGGTATCCGTCACAATCTCTTCCCAGCCTGCATAGATGGTCTTCGTGTTATCCAGTGTCACCTCTGTCACTAGCTGTGTCAGCTCTGCATCCCCATACCATCCGGTGAAAATATAACCCTCACGAACAGGTATGTATTCGGAAAGATCAATGACTGTTCCGGACTCTTGCACGACAGAACTCATCTTATTTCCACCGTTGGTGTCGAAGTGCAGGGCGTAGTAGATCGTTGAACTGCCCTGAAGCTTTGGAATAATGGTATCCTCATAGGAAATGTTATTTTCCCCTGCTTCATCACTGAAATATTCTCCGCATTTATCGCAGTGCCAGTAGGCAATATTTCCCTCTTCTGTATAAGTCGGTTCCTTCGCTTCCGTTTTCGTCATCTGGTGCCCTCCATAATAGTCCCTGCAGATATTTGCATGAACTTTCGCCGTCGAAACGCCGGCAATGCCGGAGATATCCGCAGGCTCTTCGCCGGCACCTTTAAGAGTAGGGTTCTTCTCGATGTCGTAGGAGCAGCTGTCAACAGTGCCGCCGCTATAAGCTCCGACGAATCCGCCCGCAGCACTGCTCGGATGATTGCCAACTGTCACGCCGGCGGCATGAGATTTCTGAATACTGGTAAAGGAGTCATAGACTGGAAAATCAGCGTTGGACATTTCACCGACAAATCCCCCGGCTTTTGGCTGAAAGTCTTTTACATAGCTTGTGACATCGCCTTCAGCCACACATCCTATAATATTTCCTCCCTCCAGAAATCCGACAAACCCGCCGATACGCCAGTCATCGCCTGTAACATCCACATCCGCGAGGCATCCTGTGAAGGATGATACATCTTCCCACGAAGACAAATTTCCATTCCCGCTCAAATCCCCTGCATATCCCGCGAAGCCGCCCTGACTCCAGAGACCTTCTACAGTTCCTGATGCGGTACAGTTGGTATAAGAGTCTCCCGTTGTCAATCCCACAAAGCCGCCTGCATTGCTCCCATAGGAAACCGTGATATTTTCAGCGTGACAGTCGGTAAAATTGACACGGGCAGCGTCGCCGACCATACCGCCGGCTTTATTGTTTCCATACGTGGCCTCCACGATTACTGAACCGGAAACCGTAACATTGGAAATCTCAATTTCCATACCAGGATTACTGATCACAGACCCCGCCAGAATTCCGGCTGTTACTTCCATAAATCCTTCTTCACCGACATAAATATCCGCCTGATCAATGGTTAGATTTTGTACTCCTACTTCTGTATTTGCATTGGTTTTTACAATTCTCCCAAACAACCCTGCACTGCCCCTCTGATTTGCCTTTTCATCCACATACAGACCGGATATCGTCTTTCCGTTACCATCAAAAAATCCGCAAAAAGAGCGCATGGAACTTTCCGCACCCCCTTCCCACCAGGTATGCGTACCGATAGGTGTCCATACATATGCCGACAAATCCATATCGTTCTCCAGCCGGAAATAGACTCCTTCATAGCTCAGGCCGTCTTCATCCTCAGCCACATCCTTGGACAGCTTTGCAAGCTGCCCTTCCGTCGCTATCAGGTAAGGATCCTCTTTCGTACCCGTTCCCCCTGCAAAGCTGTCCTCCGCATAGTCCGTCCAACTACCGGCTGGTGCCGCAGATACCGTTGCCGGCAGCAATCCCATCAGCATAAATGCCGATATAAAAGCCGCTAATATCCAATTACATTGTCTTCCTCTCATAATCTTCCTCCGCTTTTCCTTGGTAAATTCTGCCTTTTTTCAGGCAGCGACTCTATTTCTTTTTTCATTATATAAAAAGAAAAGCGGTATTACCATCGCCCATCTGAACCTCAAAAACGGGTGAGGCCTACGGTGTTCCCGCAGGTCTTTCTGTCTATGAAAGCATATACTGTTTCAGCTCTTTTCGATTCTCCACATGCAGTTTTCTCATAGCTTCAGAAATATGGGTTTTGACCGTATTCGCTGAAATATTCAGGTGTTTTGCAATCTCCTGGGTTGTCCAGCCGCGGGCCGCAAGCATGGCGATGGCAAACTCGGTGGTGGTCAGATCATCGGCCACATCATGTCCTGTCATTGGGTTATGAACTCTACGCCATCCGGAAGAGAAACGGTAAGTGATATTGATGATCCGTTTAAAATCTTCCGGCCATTTCGGCTTGATAACTGCCTCCAGCATGGCCCCCAGAAGCCCGTGGTGCTCTCCGAAACCTTCAATGAGATCATCAGGACGGGCAATCTCCCATGCCGCCAGCAGATGAGTCTCGGCCCGGTCCGGCTGTTTCAGGCTCATATAGTCCATAACCGCTACCAGATGTAAATAGATGGCCGGTATTGGATAGCTGACCGCTCCCATGGCAAGGGTGGCTTCCACAATCCCGGCGCTGTGGGCATACTCCTTCTTCAGATAAAGATAGTGGGCCTGCACATACATAGAAAAAGCCCGAAGCCCGTAAGGAAGCTGAGGGAGAAAAGTTTCTGCCTCCGGCAGTTCATCCGGGAGCGGCAGATGAAGCAGCACTGCTCCGGCCGATGCAACAAAGGTCACCGCTGCCTGGAATTGAGGGATCTGCTTCCCTGCTCCGGCAAGAAAAGCATTCAATTCTCCTAAAGCAAATCTGGCCTTCGTAATCTCACCAATGGAAAGGTTTGCATAGGCATAAATCAGACAGGAAGAGAGCCGTGCTCCCATATCGTAACTGGTAAGATAAGGTTCCGCCTCTTTCGCTGCCGCCTCCGGCTGGCCGCTGAAATAGTGATACTCCGCCATCGCAATATCCCTCTGAACGCCTGGGGGCATAACCTCCACCGTTTCCCGGCAATGCCCCGGAACAAAAGCCGTATTCATCAGGGGCATAAGATTTGCGTGATCCAGAAGTCCGCTGGGAGCTTCTTTCGCAAGATTCTTTTTCTCCTTTCTCCGCATCCGACGCGGATCTTTCGGTTTCTCTGCATCAGCAGGAATGGCCCAAGCTTTCCCGATTCTCTGCGCGCCGGGAATACGCCCCTCGGAACAGTATTGATTGATTCTCCGTTCAGACACTCCCCATTTTTCCGCTGTCTCCTTAAGAGAAAGATAACTTTTCATTCTGCCACCGCCTTTATCTTCACGGATTATTTTCCGTTCGTTTTTCATACTCAGTATATACGAATTCCCGAGGATTGTGAACCGCTCGGAATCAAAAAGCATCCCACAGAGAATTTGGCCGGTATAATAACCTGAAAATTCTCCGGGGATGCTTTTACTTTTTATTTTATCTGAATCGTTTTCACCGGTGACCATTCACTGTAGACCTTCTCTCCGTCTATGATCTGATATCCTCTTACATGAATATAGTAGGTCATATTGGAATGAACCGTGGTGCAGGTCTCCCGATACAGCTTCGCTCCCGTATCCGGGAAATCTTTCGTCGTAGCTCTCCAGAAATCATCCCGGATGGAGTACTGCACCTCATAGCCGTCCACACCCCGGACTGTGCTGGAGGTAACCACGAAGGCTTTCTGCGCTGTTCTGACTGTAACCGTCGGCGTAAAGGTAGGTCTGCCCAGGCTTCCCACTGTCACCGGAATCTCCAGCATTGCCGCCTTACACATGTCTGTCTCCGCCGCTGTCACAGTGATCATACAGGTACCCACGCCCTGGTATGTGATCTTTCCATCTTCTACTGTTGCAACCTCCGGGTCGCTGGTTTCATAAGAAATACTTAAGTCGGGATCATCCACGGCGAAGCCCAACTTCAATGTGCAGATTTTGCTCATGGTATTTCTGGAACCATTTGCCAGGTCACGCTCCTGATACGGGTTGGTCATGGAAATTTCCTGATCCAGACGGGTATCCGTCACAATCTCTTCCCAGCCTGCATAGATGGTCTTCGTGTTATCCAGTGTCACCTCTGTCACTAGCTGTGTCAGCTCTGCATCCCCATACCATCCGGTGAAAATATAACCCTCACGAACAGGTATGTATTCGGAAAGATCAATGACTGTTCCGGACTCTTGCACGACAGAACTCATCTTATTTCCACCGTTGGTGTCGAAGTGCAGGGCGTAGTAGATCGTTGAACTGCCCTGAAGCTTTGGAATAATGGTATCCTCATAGGAAATGTTATTTTCCCCTGCTTCATCACTGAAATATTCTCCGCATTTATCGCAGTGCCAGTAGGCAATATTTCCCTCTTCTGTATAAGTCGGTTCCTTCGCTTCCGTTTTCGTCATCTGGTGCCCTCCATAATAGTCCCTGCAGATATTTGCATGAACTTTCGCCGTCGAAACGCCGGCAATGCCGGAGATATCCGCAGGCTCTTCGCCGGCACCTTTAAGAGTAGGGTTCTTCTCGATGTCGTAGGAGCAGCTGTCAACAGTGCCGCCGCTATAAGCTCCGACGAATCCGCCCGCAGCACTGCTCGGATGATTGCACCTCTTGACATTTCTTAGCTGGACTTACTCCTGTTCGGTGTGTGCGTCTTCCTGCTAACCAGCTTTTTCTATTTTAATGGAATCAGTGATTCCGCCACCTTCTTCTTTCTGCTGGCCTTTATCTTGACCGATGTGATGATTTACTTCATGTTTTTCACCGAAGCCCGCCTGTTTCAGATCAATCAGAAACTGGAAGATCAGCTTCGCAGTTTTGATGAAAATTATCGCAAAATCAGTGCAAATATCGCGGAAGCCAGAAGAGCGCGCCATGATCTGCGCCACCATCTGAATATCATCAGCACGCTGCACCAGAATAAAAAAGACGCCGAGCTTACCGAGTATCTGCAAAGATATAAGGTTTTTACAGAGAAACTGGATCAGACATTTTTATCCGGCTACCCTGCTTTGGACGACCTGCTGGGTTTCTACATACAGCATGCCCGGGAGGAAGACATTCTGGTAGATGCCAATATCCAGCCAATCCATAAAAATCTTGGGTTTGATATCATCGATCTGACCGTCCTGATTGGAAATATCATGGAAAACGCCATGGACGCCTGCCGTCTTGTTTCCCAAAAGCCCTATATCCGTATCTGGTTGCGACTGTCTGAATCGGCGCTTTTGATGAAAATCGAGAACTCCTGTCTTAGGGATGGGAACACAAATCAGGACTATACCGACGGCAGAGAGTTTCTCTCTACCAAACACACCTCCATGCACGGACAGGGACTGAAAAGCATCCGCTATGTGACGGAAAAATATGGCGGGAGCGCGGAATTTCGAAAGAATGACGGCGTCTTTTCTGTCCGGATCGTTCTCAATATTCCCTGAAAAAAAGACGTTTCAGCCTGGCGCTGAAACGTCTTTAAAATACGATCTTTTTCATTCACTCATTTTCTCAATTTTTTCAAATAAATCCGAGATCAGGCAGCCCACCGTCTCAAAGTGGATATAGTCGGTCACCCTTTGATCCACCAGTACCTGCACCTGTGCAGGAAAGTCTTCATCAGAATCCCAGAAAATCATCCGCAGCCTGACCGGATGGAAAGCTTCAAATTCATAAGAAAGATCCCCTTTATCCAGTTTCATGCCGCCCAGTTTTTCACAGATGTCTTGCAGTTCTTTCCCTTTCCCGTCAAATTTTTTTGCAAAAGGCGCCAGCAGCGGATCCGGCAGGTTCCCATTACGGCTCACAACCCCATCCAGCGCATGGCCCGGAACCCACACATTAGAAAGCAGCGGATGATCTTTGGTATACCAAAGGATATGGTAAATCGCCATGGTTTCATTAAAAAACAGATGATCCGTCCACTTTTCATCCTCCTGTTTTTCCAGGCAGCCAGTCGCCAGAGTCAGTCGATAGGGCGTCTGAAAATACGTCAGGTACAGGTATCGTTCATCGAAGGCAAGCCCAAGGATTTTCGCGATACGCGACGGATCATAGCCGGTAAATTTCTCCCGCCACTGCCAGCTGACCGCTTCCTGTTCTGCAAATACTACTCCCCGGCTTTGAAAAGCATGGTAATTAACACTCATTTTTTCCGTCCTTTTCTTTCTTTTTTTCTCGCATATGCCAGCGTCTGCGCCAGCGCTTTTTCTTTCTCCACCCCGGCCAGACGAAGCTTATGGGCAAAGGCCAGATAATCCGAAAAATCCGGCCCCGGCTTCAGTCCTGCCTGCACCAGATCCGCCCCCATGACATAAGGCTTTTCCATGATCCCGGTGAAATACTCCAGACGGGATTGCAAAAACGCTTCTATCTCATCATAAGGCGGCGCATCTTTGCGGCCCAGATGATCCGCCCTGGCCAGCAAAAGCAGCCCCGCAGGATCCATACTGCGGTCAAACATCCGGTTGGCGGCCGTTTTCCCTGCCTTCTGATAGAACATCATATTGGGCTGCATATGCAGCTGATCCATATTCAGCACATATTTGATGAGACTGTGTTCATTGGTCAGTCTGCCAAGGAACGCCCGGATCAGGGGCAGCCCTTCCGTCTCATGGCCCAGGGAACGGATCCTGCCGTCTGCTTCTTTTGTGGTCAGTATTTTCCCAAAATCATGGGTGAGGGCCGCCAGCATGAAGCCGACGCGGTTTTGTGCCTTTTCCTTTATCTTCGCCGCCTGGTCCAGCACCAGCATGGTGTGAATCCACACGTCTCCCTCCGGATGAAATACGGGATCCTGCATCACGCCGATCAGCCGCTGCACCTGCGGAAACCAGAAGGACAGCTGCTCCATCTTACGCATTTCTTCGAAAAAAATCGATGGCTTCTCTGCCTTTTGCAGCGCTTTTTTCAGTTCCTCAAATACCCTCTCCCGGGCCAGAGCCGTCAGATCCATGGTCTTCGCCAGCGCAATCGTCTCCGGCGCAACGGTAAATTCGAACCGGGCGGCAAACTGGGCCGCCCGAAGAACCCGCAGCGGATCTTCCGTGAAAGTTTCATCGTTCACATGACGCAGCACTTTTGCCTTCAGATCACGGATCCCGCCGAAATGATCCAGCACTTCGCCGGTAAGCACATCCTCCATCAGTGCATTCATGGTAAAATCCCGCCGCATGGCCGCCTTTTTGGTACCAAGCCAGGGATCCACGTAGATGTCAAAATCTTTGTGGCCGCGCCCCGTGGCTTCCTCTTTCCTTGGCATGGCAATGTCCAAATCATAACCCCGCAGTCCGAAGATTCCAAAGCTTGCGCCCATCTCGGTACGTTTTCCCAGATGATCCAGGATATCTGCCAGCGTTTCCGGAGATACGCCGTGGATTTCTATATCAATGTCCTTATTTTCTATCCCTGCGATTTTGTCCCGAACGCATCCTCCTACGAAAAAAGTTCTGCCGCCCTTTTGCGCCACACAGGCGGCGATCTTCTTTGCCATATTCAAATTTTTGTCTTTCATCCCGTCTCTTCTTCCTCCGCTTCCCAGCTGTCGCCGGTTTCATAGTCGATCTCGATATCCGGCTGACTGTTATAGGCATAGATATTAAAGCAGATCCCCTCGCCGTCGTCTTCCACAGACTCCGCCTCCATCTGGACGCCGCTGGCCACCAGATTATCTCCCTCGTAGATGGGCGTCACCCGGTACAGCACGTGATTATCCGTCCTGCGGATATACTCTGCCACCATATTTTCAAAGGGGAGCATCCCTTCCGTATTCATATATCGGGTTCCGGTGATCAGATTTTTCTCATTGGCATTTTCCGCCGTCAGCTGAAAACCGATGAGATGGCAGCGGTTATAGAGATACTTTCCCTCCACGCTGTCATACTTCACCGTATGCCATCCGCTGGGCTTTACCTGTCCGATGGCTTCTCTTTCCTCCTTCGGCATCAGGTCTTCGCCGATATTGGCCTGGGCCGTCTGACACCGTCCCAGTTCATCCAGTTCGCTGTAATACTCATAAGATTCTTCTGTGAAATCTTCTTCCTCAAAATCCGGCTGGTTGTCATTTACCACCACATAGGAATCCCCGGAGAATTCCGGCACCTCCGCGGCCAGATCCGAACCGTCCGCTGTGATTTCCACCGGCGCTTCTTCCGGAAAAAGCGAACCGCCGCCGGAAATATAGAACATACATCCGGCCAGAAAAGCCAGAAAGATCACTCTTAGTTTCTTCATACAAGATCCCATCCTTTTTCTAAACAGTGTTATTGTACCATGTGCCATCCTTCGTGACAAATAAAATCCCTTCAGCTTTTGGAAGCCAAAGGGATTTTTTAATTCGTTCTGCTATTTTCTCATTCGTTTTCTCGCCAGTGCTGCAGCGATCACGCCCGCACCTGCCACCGTCAGAATGATCCATTGTTCCATCGGCGTATTGTCAGCGGTCTTCGCTGTATCCGATTTCTTTTTCGACGATGCCGCCGAAGTCGGCCTGGCCGGTTTCTTCACAGCAGAAACCGTTGCTGTCGGTTTTCTGTCGGGATTCTTCGTCGGCGTCGCGGAAGGCTCCCCTGTGGGAACCGGCTTATCTTCTTCCCTGGCATCCCGGATGGTGATCATGATGGTATCGCTTCTGGTCTCATC
>DSTMC04003__coassemble_1723_pt1 | contig 14000 bp, 14 predicted proteins | sample DSTMC04003__metabat2_low_PE_044 | metagenome-assembled genome bin DSTMC04003
CTATGCGTGTGTCTGTGTTCAGATAATCCTTAACTGTTTGTACCGCAATTTCCGCTGCCTTTTTTTGTGGAAAATGAAATTCTCCAGTGGAAATACAGCAGAACGCAATACTTTTCAGACCGCTGTCTGCCGCAAGCTCCAAGCAGGATTGATAGCAGTCTGCAAGTTGCCTGCAATGTTGATCTGTCAAGTGGCCTGATACTATCGGTCCGACTGTGTGAAGCACATATTTCGAAGGCAAATTATACGCAGGTGTAATTTTAGCTCTCCCCGTCGGTTCATCATATCCCTGCTCATTCATAATCTTATCGCAAATCAAACGCAGCTGTATGCCGCTTACGCTGTGAATCATGTTATCCACACAAGAATGGCAAGGCACGAAACATCCCCTTAAAGCACTGTTCGCCGCATTTACAATAGCATCGATTTTCAGCGTTGTAATATCTCCGCGCCATAATACCAGACGGCTGTCAAGGGATGACGCAGGCAGCGATGCACTGTCTGTAATTCCTTTTATTTCAACTTCTTCCCTTAAATATTCATCCTGAACTTTAAGAAACTCCTCACTGATCAGACGCGGAGAGCGAATATTCATCAGACTTCTGAGAAGCCTTTTCTGCTCATCCTCATTGTCTGGTATTTTCACATCACCGTATCGCGGAAGTTCTGACAGCAATACTTTTATCAGATATTCTCTTTTTTCATTATGTGTCATTTCCATGCACCTCCCTGTATTACTATCTTACTGCCATGAGGTATCATCGTAAAGTACGCACAAGAAAGTGGTATAGTTACCTGACAGATACTATTGCGTAGTTCCACGCATTTTCGAATGGTTTTTCAAATATCCGTTGCCAACAGCTTGCGTTTCTTCAGGCGGTATCCTATAATAAACACAACAAATCATAGATCTTACCGAAATTGGAGGTAACAGCAGTGACTAATGCAGAAAAACTAAATGAACTCCCGGCCTGCCCTGTGGAGACTACGCTGACCATCATCAGTGATAAATGGAAAGTTCTGATCCTGAGGGATCTTATGACTGGCACAAAACGTTTCAGCGAACTGAAAAAATCCATCGGGAACGTATCACAGAAAGTACTGACGTCCCAGCTGCGCCAGATGGAAGAAAGCGGTGTTGTATCCCGCAAGGTTTACCCGGAAGTTCCGCCACGGGTTGAATACAGTCTGACCGATCTTGGCAGAAGCCTGAAACCAATCCTTGATGCCATGCAAAGCTGGGGAGAAGGATACAAAGAAATCCTTCGAGAATCGGGCGCGTGAAATCACATGGGACGATATGTCCTTTGACGACAAGCGGCGGGTGGTTTATATTTCGCTCGTCTCCGTTTCTTTACAAGAAACTCCAACGCACTCAACAGGGTCTATCCGACCCATAACAAGAAGGACGTAGCTTTTACGATACGCCCTTTTCTCAAAAATTTTGATTCTAATTTATCAACTATAGTTTATTTTTCTCTACGGATGTCAACTAATCGAAATATATCCGTATATAAGTTTTCTTTATCTTCCAAATCAATCATCAGCCATTTTTGTCCATTACTTGTTTTAGTCTGTCTATAAATCTCCCTTAATTCAGGTGTACATTCAGGCAAAATGGACTCAACCGCTAATTTTTCTTTTTGTCCGATAACAACCAATACAGTAAAATATCCCTCTTTAGGATATATCGTACATAGGTTTTTTTCCTGCCTTTTTAAACTTTACATTCCAACCATATTCCCAACTACAGGAACTAAATTCTATTTTTTCATTGCACTTATATTTTGTTTTAACGTCCGTACAAAATTGAGCAAATACAGGATTATTGATAAAATCTCCGATTTCGTCCAATAGCGGGCAATATTTTTTATTTTGTAGATCAATCATACATGAACCTCTGATTACATCAACTATATTTCAACCGGCCAGCAAATTTTCATTTTGCTTTTGTGATTATAACATACCGATCTTCAAAAATGAAGTCTGATATACTCCAAGTGAATTTCATTTTTCACCCGACTTTGCCAGATCCGGGTTTTCTATAAAATCAATCAAAATATTGCTCCATTTCCAATCAGTACAAGCAGTATGACTGCAATCACAAATATGATATATAATATCTTTCCCATATTATTCATAACTTTGTCTCGAAACTTCATGCTCTATTGCTATTTGCGGTTTTGTTTTTCTGATCGCTCCTCCATGAGCCATGTAACAGTATCCCGTACAGTAGCTTTCATACTGCGCGTGGAATAACCAAGTTCACTTCTGGCTCTTTGAGAAGAAAATCTAACATTACTGCTTAGCGTGTCCAGAGAATAACGTGTGTAAAGTGGTCTGCGTTCCTTTGTTTTCGCCCAATAGCACAGCAACGGCTCCGCTGCTCTTGCTAATGGCATAGGGATGAGAGGAGGACAATGTTTTCCAATCAAAATCCCGGCGATTTTAAGCATTTCCTGTATTTCTGCATATGCACCGGATAGGATATAGCACTGGCCAGCCTTCCCAAGTCGTATGATCCCAAAATCCCAGAAGGGTGGACAACCACTGCTTGAAGTCCCTTCTGTGCAGCGCCTAACACTGCCTGTGTTGCAGCAGCCTTGGTTTTGGCATAGCCGCTCGAAACAGCTTCCGAGCCGAAGTGATCTATTTCCGTTACCAGCCCTCTGCCCACATGCTCTGGGACTGCATGGACAGAGCTGGTATAAAGAAATCGTTCCACATGAAATTCCTGGCTGCAAGCCAGCACATTTTTCGTGCCCTCAACATTGACATCCCATAATATGTCGCTTTCCTTTCCCGAAATATCCACGATTCCGGCGGTATGAATTACATTAAGCTGCTGTTCTCCGGGCAGAAGCAAACCACGGACAATATGGCCTCCGCAAACCAGTTCACGGACAATGGTACTGCCCAGATGCCCCGCCGCCCCGGTTACAATCCCACAGCGGGAGTCATCATCTCATAACCCAAGGCCTCTACTTCAGCAATCACGGTGTCCATATCTTCTACCCGCATCATAAAATGCATAGAGCCGATTTCGTTGTGGTTCATAGGCGGACGGGGCACCCCTGCCGGGTCTGCATAGCGGTGGATCTCCAGATCCACGCCCTCTTCTCCATGCAGCATGAGGACATCCATGATCTGCCCGTCTACCCCGGAAAGCCCTTTGGCCGTCTGTACCTGATTGCGGGCTTCAAATACGACACGCATCCCCAATACATCGCAAAACAGTTTCAAACATTCATCATTGTTCAGGAAATTCAAGCAAAAATTTTTACCATGAACAGATCAAAAAATCTGCAAGGAAAGGCGGTGACCGTCATGCCTGAATTGCCGGAAGTAATCGCACACCCGACTGCTGATGAATTTTGCCGCTGCCTTGCGGAACAGATTTTCGACAGCATATCACGCAGGGGAAAATATCTTATATTCCAATAATCTTTTTATCATACTTTCTAATCTTTAAGCAAAATACGGTTTTTTTCGTATTCAATTATGCCATCCTTCTGCATTTTAGAAAGTTCATTGCACATGGTACTGCGGTCAACATTCAAATAATCTGCTAACTGCTGGCGGTTATATGGAATCAGAAAAGAATTGCTTCCGGCATGTTTTGCACATTCTGAAAAATAGGACATCAACCGTCCTCGAATGGATTTGGAACCGGTATGCCGGATTCTTTGGGAAAGCTGAAGGCTTTTGTGAGCGCAAACGGTTAACAGATTTCGGACAAGTCTTGTATGAAATGGACAGGCATTGGTACAAACAGCAAGCACACGGCCCACATTCATAAACAGTACGGATGTATCCTCAACGGCAGATACGCTTACCAGCGTCGGCTGCCCTGGAATGCAGGCATATACCTCGGCAAATACGGAACCGGGCGCGACATTTCCTAAAATACTGGTATTGCCCCAAATATCACTGCAGGATATCATCGCCATGCCGGATAATACGATCCCAATATTTTCTGTGATGCTTCCCTCTGAAAGGATCACCTCTCCTTTTTGATAACTGCGCTTTGCGGTATGCAGACATTCCAAAAGGGATGTGATCTCCGCTTCTTTCAGTCCTCGAAACAGCTGCGTATTGGATAAATTCATATTCTTCTCCTTTTGTTGTTATAACAACAGATTTTCATTTTTTATCATAGTATACTAAGCCCAGAAATACAAGAGCAAGGATTACGAGGAGGACTAACATGGAACAAAAAATGTTTTGCTATCAGTGTCAGGAAACCGCCGGGTGCAAGGGCTGCACCATGTCCGGCGTATGCGGAAAGAAACCCGATGTGGCAGCTATGCAGGATCTGCTGGTCTATGTCACCAAAGGGATTTCCGCTGTTACCACCGCGCTGCGCCGAGAGGGGAAACCGGTATCTGCAAAAATCAACCATCTGATCACCCTGAATCTATTCACCACCATCACCAATGTAAATTTCGACAAAGAGAGTATTGAGACGAGAATCCGCTCCACGCTCACAGAAAAAGAAGCCCTGCTGACGCAGGTCGAAGATCCTTTCGTCCTGCCCGAAGCCGCAGCATGGGATGGCTCCGGCAGCTGGGAAGAGAAGGCGCGGACGGTTGGCGTGCTCTCTACCAAAGACGAGGATATCCGTTCTCTGCGGGAGCTGATCACCTACGGTTTGAAAGGTCTGGCAGCCTACTCAAAGCATGCTAATGTATTGCTCAAGGATGACGACGATGTGGACGCTTTCCTTCAGCATGCGCTGGCAGCTACGCTGGACGACAGCCTCAGCGTAGAGGATCTGATCGCTCTGACCATGGAAACCGGAAAACACGGCGTCTCCGGCATGGCGTTGCTGGACGAGGCCAACACGAAAACCTATGGGAATCCGGAAATCACAAAGGTGAACCTTGGCGTCGGGAAAAATCCCGGCATCCTGGTCTCCGGCCACGACCTGCGGGATCTGGAAATGCTGCTGGAGCAGACACAGGGAACCGGCGTGGATGTGTATACCCATTCCGAGATGCTCCCCGCCCATTATTACCCGGCATTCAAGAAGTATCCCAACTTTATCGGCAACTATGGAAATGCATGGTGGAAACAGAAAGAAGAATTTGAATCCTTTAACGGTCCTATCCTGATGACGACCAACTGCATCGTGCCGCCCAGGGACAGCTACAAGGACAGACTCTATACCACTGGCGCAGCCGGATATCCGGGCTGCACCCATATTCCCGGAGAAGTCGGGGAACAGAAAGATTTTTCCGTCATCATTGAACACGCAAAAAAATCTTCCGCACCAACCGAACTGGAAACGGGAGAACTTATCGGCGGATTTGCACACGCACAGGTTCTGGCTCTGGCGGATCAGGTCGCTGAGGCGGTAAAAAGCGGCGCGATCAAAAAGTTCGTCGTAATGGCGGGCTGTGACGGCCGTGCCAAAAGCCGGGAATACTATACCGAATTTGCCAAAGCGCTGCCGAAAGATGCCGTGATCCTGACAGCCGGATGTGCAAAATATAAATACAACAAATTGAATTTAGGCGATATTAACGGCATTCCGCGGGTACTGGATGCCGGCCAGTGCAACGATTCGTATTCTCTGGCTGTCATTGCTTTAAAACTCAAGGAAGTTTTTGGGCTGGATGATATCAACGACCTGCCCATCATCTACAACATTGCATGGTATGAACAAAAAGCCGTCATCGTCCTGCTGGCGCTTTTGTCCCTTGGCGTGAAGAATATCCATCTTGGCCCCACTCTCCCGGCGTTTTTAAGCCCCAATGTGGCAAAGGTTCTGGTTGAAAACTTTGGTATTGCAGGAATTGGCACAGTGGAAGAAGATATGAAACTGTTCTTTGGCGCAGAGTATTAAATCGGATAGGGGAGATTTGACCCTCCCCTTCCACACCACGTAGCGTACCGTTCGGTACTACGCGGTTCAGTAGTTTACACGTACTTTTAGATAGTGGGCAGTCATGGATGGATATCCGAGTCTGTCCACTAATATTTTCTTGGTAAGCACTGAGTTCAGCATTTCCGCCGCTCTCCATGTCCCCTTTCGACAGTTTGCCATCTCATGTACTTTCCACTCCGGCTGATGGAGTGCACGAAACATTTTATAACTCGTCCGTACCCTTTTCCATTGTTTCCAGTACACCACTCGGATTCTGTGGCGAAGCCATTTATCCGTGGTCTCCATCAGGCTTCTCATGTCTGCGTACCGGTAGTAGTTGATCCACCCAGTCGTATATCTCCTGAGTTTTTCTTCTCTCTCCGGGTTGCTCCACTTATTTCCCCTTACTGTCAATTCTCTGAGATGATTCTTCATCTTCTTGATTGACTTAGGGTGTACCCGCATACGGCATCTCCCTTTATTTCGGTAAAATCCATAGCCGGACGTCTCGGATGAACAGTTCAGCAGACTGTAGTGATTCTGGGCTTGCAGCGTATGGGTTGAATTTTTCTGGCAAACTCAGTCTATTGCTATGGAATAAACCTTGGTAATTCGTTAAACATTTTTGAAAATATGCCGGAACAGAAACCTTACCAGTGGTCCGGCATAACACATCTGCCAGAAGAACGCCATAGGGAAATTCATAACCGTTGTTTCCAGCCATACGGGAATCAGATTTATTCCCGGATTTTTAAAAAGCAGTGTGGCCGCAAAACTCATGAGCGGACACATCCACATAACGGATACAGCAGAAATTGCCATAACAAGGAAAAACGGGTTGTCCTTCTGAGGATTAATCAACCGGAACGCGGTTTTTTTCGCAGCTTTCCCAACGAAAAAGAAATCCAGCACAAAAGCAATGGGAGCCATAATTACCAGCTCATGAAACGCTAAGAGGAAGACCGAGCAGCTCATACCTCCTGTATTCAGCACAATATTATAGCAGATCATTGCGTAGACCATGACAAAAACCATGATAACTGTAAAAATGACATCTTGAAACTTTGTTTTGGGCATAAAAAAATCCTCCTTGAATGAATAACTGAAACTAAAAAATTGTGTTGTTCGTTATTCATTCAAGAAGAATGTACGTTTCCAATAAAAACCAAATTTTTCAAACGTATAAAATCTATCATATCTTCTCCGGAATGTCAAGTGATGTAAAATTTACATCAAATACGCCAAGTACGTATCATTGAGAAAACCTTCTAAGATACTCTGTCTTTACGATTTTTCCAGACATTGGATAAAATATCCTTAAGCACCAGCATGGCATCCTGCTCACTGTAATTATATTCCCGCTTTAATTCGTCCAACATCATATCGATTCTGGATGCATAGTCAGAAATGTTTACATCCTTCTGGTATTGGAGAAGGATGGGGTATTTTTTGCCGCAAACATTTGTCCAGTTAATTTTTTCTTCGACTTTCTCCGTTGTTCTATCAATTGCCTCCTGGATTTCTTTCAAATCAATATCAAAGTCAATCAATTCATCCAGCGATACATGATAAAGAACCGCCATTTTTTTCGACTGACGAATATCCGGAACCGTTTCGTCGGTTTCCCATTTTGAAACGGTTTGTCTGCTCACTCCCAATTTTTCTGCCACAGCTTCCTGTGAAAGACCGCATTTCTTTCGTGCCTGAAATATACTGTTTCCTAAACTCATTGTCATTGCCTCCTATCTTTTTTCGACCTTCGATAAATCTATGATATCCTTTGACCAGAACAATCTCCACCAATTAAAATCACCAGATTTGCTATTTTTCTTAACATAATTCATTGATCGTTTCTGTAATCGCCATATTACGTATCCGTTTCGACGGCACGTAAGCCGCCAGGAAAGCGGCCGCAATGACAAACACGACGATCACAAAAAGCAGCGGCGCCGGCGCGCTCCACCATATGCCAAAATATCTGGTAAGCAGCATGATATACAAAGACCGGCTCAGAGGCAACCCGACTGCAACTCCTGCTATCAGGCCGGATATGGCATAGGTAAGAGATTCTGCGATGACCATACGCACAGCCTGCCCGCCGTCCATTCCGACCGCCCGCATCGCTCCATACTGCCGGATACGGGCTGTCACACTCATCGAAATACTGTTAATCATATTGAATAGCGTAATCATGGCAATGATTGCTAAAACGCTGTACAGCACCAACTGTGCAGCCAGGTAAGTGGCCGCATCCTCCTGATTTCCCCGGCGCAGATCGTCAAAAATGACATCGCTGTCAACCAGACGGTTGATTTGACGAATCGTTTCATCGTCCGCTCCCGCATCCAGCTGTATGCCGATCAGGCTGAAATTTGTTTCCCCTGTCAGCCATTGAAAAGTTTCTCCGGAACAGATCACACTGTATTCACTGGGATATATGCCATCGGAAACCGCACAGGCAACGGTAACTTCCCTGCCGCCGATCTTTATCCTGTCTCCGACCTGTAATGGATTGTCTTTGCTGTGGATCGTCATAACCTGTCCGCTGTTTCCATAAACGGCGGACAGATCTCCATCCACTACGCTGTCTTCCATACTGTCCAGTAAATCTTCCGTATAAGACATCAGGCTGACGTGATCGACTCCTTCCCTGGCAGAATCCGACGGAATATTTTCAAGATATGCCGCTCCATAAGCCTTTTCCACATGAGGAATTTCCCGTATCTCATTCAGCAGATCCGGTTCGAGCAAAAGGTCATTTGCATACCCATTCAAAGTGATATCCGGCTGCCAGGATCGCAGAGACGGCACCAACGCATGAGCAAACTCAAGCCCTACAGAAAAGCAAAGGAACAGAATGATGCTTAAGGCAAAGCTCGCCGTCATGAGGAACCAGTTCTTCCTGGAAGATGTCGCATGGTGAACGCCCAAAGTCCATTCAACTTTTCCAAAAAGTAATCTTGTCGTGCCATATTTCGTTTTGAGCGCCCCGCTGCCGCCGGATACGGCTGCCATTGGCGAAATCTTTGACGCCCGTTTCGCCGGAGCCTGCGCCGCCAGCAAAACCGTCACAAGGCCAACCACCGCGCCGCTGGTCAGTCCGATGGGACTAAGAGAGAAAACCGGAGTGTGCGCAAACTCACCGCCGATCCCGCAGCGAACCAGCGCACAGACAATCCATGTGACGGCGGTACCAAAGACCAGCCCAACCGGAATCGCAGTTTTGCACCAGTTGAGCGCCTCCAGTTTTACAAACCGCATCACCTGGCTGCGACTTGCGCCGATACAGCGCATCATACCGAAAAACTTGATTCGCCAGGTCACCTGGCTGTTCATACTGCCGGAGATCATCAGCACCCCTGCCGCCAAAACCATAACGAACAAAACAGCTGACAGACCATAGAAATTTTTCATGTCCTCACTGCTGCTTTGCCCGGCAAGCCCCATAATGGCCGTGTTTTCCTGAATGCCATCTTCCTGCAAGTTATACTGCTCCCGGATCTGACCGATGGCATCGGACGCTTCTTTCGCGCTTTGAAACTGTACATAACAGGAAGGCGCATAATCAGAAACGCCGTTTTCTTTCATCAGTGATATAAATGCATTTTTTGTCATGTACACGGCGATCAGATAAGTCTGCCCCTCATAATATTCCCGATCGTCTGAACCAAAACCGGATATGGTAAACTCCCTGCTTCCCGCCGGTGTCTGAAGCGTCACAGAATCACCCAGATTCACATCCAGGGCAAATCTGGCATTTGAACTAAGTACCGCTTCCCGGTCATTCTGCGGAAAAGCCCCTTCTTCTATCCCGCCAGCCAAGTTTTTCAGATAAGTTTCGTCTGTACCGTACAGCGCGGCTTTTCTCTCATCGACGGTATACGGCTGATCAGCATCCGCATTAAAATCGGCAGACCAGCCAACGGCTGTGACATCGGATCGGTTCCTGATCTCATCACCCTCCTTCTCTGAGATATCGCTTACCTTGATATGCCAGCTGCCGTGCTTTTCCTGCATAGCCACGGTTTCTCCCCGGATCAGCATGTCCACAGTTCCAAAAATCACAGTCACGAGCAAGACTGAAATCACGATGCAAAGAATCGTCATGCGGTTCTGACGCTTCCTCACCTTTGCCGAAATCGGAATCAGACTCAAATAACTTTTCATTCCCGGCACCTCCCGAAATCCGTCACCACACCATCCGACACGCTCAGGATACGGTCCGCCGTCTGAGCGATGCTCTGACTGTGCGTGATCATCATGATGGTCTGCTCATACATCCTGGAAGCTTCTTTTAGCATGGCGATCACCTCGCTGGTATTCTGACTGTCCAGATTTCCGGTCGGTTCATCAGCTAAAATCAGCGCCGGTCGGGTAATCAGCGCACGCCCGATCGCCACGCGCTGCTGCTGACCGCCGGAGAGCTGTCCGGGCAGATGATTCCGGCGGTCTTTCAGTCCCAGCACCGCAAGCAGCTCCTCCAGATATTTCCGATTTGGCTTCTGGTAATCCAGCAGTACCGGAAAAATCATATTCTGCTCCACCGTCAGCTCCGGGATCAGATTAAAACTCTGAAAGATAAATCCGATGCTGCGTCGGCGAAACACCGTCAGACTGCGTTCCTTCATGGAGAAAATATCCTTGCCGTCGATGAACACCTTTCCCGAAGTGGGCGTATCCAAAGCGCCGATTATATTCAGCAGCGTACTCTTGCCGGAACCGGACTCGCCGACGACCGCGACAAATTCACCCTTGGGAACACAAAAGGTCGCCTCCTTCAACGCATGAACTGCGGTTTCGCCGGTTCCGTATGTTTTTGAAATCTCTTTCACCTCTAACAAATCCATCTCATGGTTCACCTCTTTCTGTTTTACTTTATAGAAAGAGTAGCACAGGAATCCTACTGTATGGTGACAGAAACCCTACAATTCTGTAGGATTCAGAAAATTAATGGTAAAGACCGTCCCTTCTCCCAATGTGCTGTTTACCTCAATCGTTCCATTATGTTTTTCTATAATCGCTTTTGCCAGCGGCAGTCCCAGACCAATTCCTTTGATATCCTTTGAGAAACGGCTGCGATAAAACCGTTTGAAAATATAAGGCAGATCCTCCGGATGGATACCGCTTCCCTCGTCCCTTACGACGATCTGGATCACCGATGCAAAGGCGCGCCATGTAATGTAGATCACAGCGCCGGGCTTCGTATGATCAAGGGCATTTTTCACGATATTCCCGACGGCCTCCTCCAGCCAGATCGGATCACAGACAAGAGTGATCTCCTCCTTCCCTGAGAATATCATCGTTTTCCCCTGCAGCTTTGCCTGATAAGCAAAATGTTTTTCGATCGTTTTCATCATATCCGCAACATTTCTTGGCGTTTTTTTCAGTGCGATCGTTCCTGCATCCAGTTTGGTGATTTTCAAAAGATTCTGGACAAGACTTTCCATCCGATCCAGTTCCTGTTCAGAAAGGGCGGTGAATTCTTTTATCTGCGGATCGCCGCCCGCTTCCTGCTGTATCAGTCCATTATAAATATTAAGCGCGGCCAGCGGTGTTTTCAGCTGATGGGAAATGTCGGATATGGTTTCTTTCATAAAGGCTTTGGCTCTTTTTTCATTTTCCGCATGGGCGTTTAAAATCCCGGCCAGGGAATTGACCTCATGAAACAGACGGTATAAATTCCCTTCCTCATCGCATTCAATACGGGCGTTTCGATTCCCATCGATATATGCCCGAATTTGATCAATAGCCCCGTCTATCATGCTGTCCTGCTCCCGGAAATATCTATACAAAGCGGCAAAAATAAACAAAAATGCCAACACGGCAGCCACCGCTGTGTAAAGAACCGTATACTTTAATTTTAGACAGGCAAAGGAAACGCAAAGCGCAGCGAAAGCTGCTATGGACAGCAGTATGCACAGAAAAAGACGTTTGATTCTTTGATTGACAAAAAGTTTCATAATGCGCCTCGCCCTGTTTGATTCCACTTATATCCCATACGCCGGACTGTCACGATCTTTTGCGGGCTGGCAGGATTATCCTCGATCTTCATGCGGAGCCGCCGGATATATACGGTCAGGCTGCTGTTGTCGATGTATTTTTCATCGCAATCCCAGAGCTTTCTTAGAATCTGCTCCGGCGAAAGGACGATGTCAGGATTTTCCATAAACAGGCACAGCAGCTTATATTCGTTGGCCGTCAGAGTAACCGGGACGCCGTCTTTTGTAACTTCCTGTCTGAGAAGCTGAACCTGTATGCCGCCGGATTCCAGTACCTCATCGCTGGTTTGCGCCTGATTGTAATCTTCGCTGCGGCGAAGAAGCGCATTAATTTTCGAAAGAAAAACGGCCAGTTTGAATGGTTTCGTGACATAATCGTCGCCGCCCAGATCCAGCCCCATGATGATATCCGTCTCTTCATCGGCTGCCGTCAAAAACATAATCGGTACTTTGGAGACTGTCCGGATGTTCCGGCACAGGTCGAAACCGGAACCGTCTGGCAGCGCCACATCCAAAATCACCAGATCATATTTTCCACTCTTCCACAGCCGCCCGGCCTCCGCGCTGGTTCGCGCAATCGTCAGCTCATATCCCTGCTTTTTGATCGCGAAAGACAGGCCATTGATTAAACTAAGATCGTCTTCCACGAAGAAAATGTGCTTCATTTATTTTCTTCACCTTCCTTTTTGCGCCTGTTTGACAGAATATTTGTACAAAAGGCACTTTAAATTCACCGAAACTCCACCTTTGTATGGTACACTCCCCTTGGAGGTATCGTCAATGGCAAAAATGATTTTGATTATAGAGGATGAAGAATCCATTCAGAATATTATCAGGGCATTCCTGGAGGACGCGGGCTACACGGTGGTTCTGGCGGCGGATGGTATGGAAGGAATCAAACAGTTCCGGGCGAACAAGCCCGATCTGGTGCTCCTGGATTGTATGCTCCCGAAAATAGACGGCTTTGCCGTGTGTGAGATCCTGCGAAAATGCTCATGTGCCATAAAGTAACACACAAGAATTGATAGACAGCAGCCCATTATTCCCGTGTAACAAAGAGAAAACAATGTACTATTCACTTTTGAATGGTATAATAAAAATTGATTAGTGGCTGTCCTCTCTTTTTCGGGCAGATAATGAGAGGACAATACCATGCTACTCTGCTAAACTTAAAGTATCAGGAAAGGGATTGAAAATGGAATGGATTGAAAGATTTAACAATGTAATCAACTATATCGAAGAAAATATTACGCAGCAGATTGATTATGAAGAAATTGCAAAAATTGCTTGCTGTTCTTCCTATCATTTTCAGAGAATGTTTACTTATATGGCGGGTATTCCACTGTCTGAATATATCCGCAAGAGAAAAATGTCATTAGCTGCTGTTGATTTACAAAGTGGTGATGAGAGAGTTATTGATGTAGCAGGAAAATATGGTTATAATTCCCCAACTGCCTTTAACAGAGCATTTCAGTCCATTCATGGGATTTCCCCTTCTGCTGTTAAGAACGGAAATGTATATGTAAAATCATTTCCGCGTCTTTCGTTCAAACTTGTAGTGAAAGGGGTAGAAGAATTGAATTATCGAATCGAAACAAAAGAAGCGTTCCGTATTATAGGAGTGTCTGCGCCTCTAAGCAAAGAGTTAGAAAAAAATTTTTCTGTTGTTCCGCAAATGTGGCAGGACTGTATTGAAAATGGAACGCTTGAAAAGCTATCGCAAATGGTTTCCGCTTCGCCAGCAGGTCTTTTGGGCATTAGCGTTTGTAACGACGAGGAACAATGGAAATACTTTATTGCTATTGCAACATCACAGGAGAATCCCGAATTTGAAGAATACACGGTTCCTGCGACAACATGGGCGATTTTCCCCGGAACTGGCACGAATCAATCTGTCCAAGAATTAGAACGCCGTATTTATACCGAATGGCTTCCTGCTTCTGGTTATGAATACGGAAATGCACCTGATATTGAGGTATATATAAATCCAGACCCTAAAAATACGGTATTTGAAGTGTGGGTACCCGTAAAGAAAAAATCATAGATTGAGAAAACTTTTTACAAAACATAGCAAAGTCAGTCGAGCCAGTCAACGGTCAAGATGAACGGCGCATACGCGCCGCCGTTGACAG
>DSTMC04003__coassemble_2407_pt1 | contig 10326 bp, 7 predicted proteins | sample DSTMC04003__metabat2_low_PE_044 | metagenome-assembled genome bin DSTMC04003
TTATTATTTATCTTTTATCAGACTGTGCAGCTCCTGCAGAGAACGAACCTCGCTTCCGCCATACCGTTTCATGGCTTTGATGCCGCTGATGGTCGCCTTTGCCGCAGCGATGGTAGTCATATAAGGAACTTTTTTCTTGATTGCTGTTTTCCGCAGATAACTGTCATCCCACTGTCTTTCCCGTCCAATGGGGGTATTGATAATCAGATCCACTTCGCCGTTGGTGATCAGATCCAGCATATTGGGTCTGCCCTCCTGCAGCTTATTGATCATCTGCGCTTCAATGCCTGCCTCCTGCAGAAGTTTACAGGTATGGCGGGAAGCTATGATCTTGAATCCTTCCTCCGCGAAATCCCTGGCCAGATCCACAACCTCCGGTTTGTCTTTGTCATTGACAGAGATCAGCACTCTGCCTTCCAGCGGCAGTCTGGTCTGCGTTGCCTCCTGCGCTTTGTAGAACGCCTCCCCATAGTGCGCGGAAAGTCCCAGCACTTCGCCGGTGGAACGCATTTCCGGTCCCAGAACAGGGTCTACTTCCTGGAACATATTGAAGGGGAATACTGCTTCCTTCACACCGTAATAGGGAATATGCTGCTCTTTCAACTGCGGTACCGGCGACGGTCTGCCGGTCAGTTCCGATGTCACGATATCGATGGCCAGCGGAACCATGCGGATATTGCAGACTTTGGATACCAGCGGCACGGTACGGGATGCCCGCGGATTGGCCTCCAGAACATACACTTTTCCGTTCTCGATGGCATACTGCATATTCATCAGACCTTTGACATGCATCTCTTCTGCAATCTTTCTCGTATATTCTTTGATTGTCTCCAGATTTTCTTCCGGTATATGTTTAGAAGGAATGATGCAGGCGGAGTCTCCGGAATGTACGCCGGCCAGCTCAATATGCTCCATTACCGCCGGAACAAAAGCATGGGTTCCGTCACTGATGGCGTCGGCCTCACACTCGGTAGCATGGCTTAAGAACCGGTCGATCAGAATCGGACGATCCGGCGTCACGCCGACAGCCGCCTTCATATATTCCGTCATACTTTCTGGATCGTATACCACTTCCATGCCGCGGCCGCCCAATACGTAGGAGGGACGAACCATTACCGGATAGCCGATCTCTTCCGCGATCTTCAGCGCTTCCTCCACATTGACCGCCATGCCTGACTCCGGCATGGGGATACCCAGTTTGTCCATCATGGCGCGGAACTGATCTCTGTCTTCTGCCAGATCGATGACAGAAGGTGAGGTTCCCAGAATTTTCACGCCGTTTTTCTCCAGATCCGCGGCAAGATTCAGCGGTGTCTGACCGCCGAACTGGGCGATAACGCCCACCGGTTTTTCTTTCTTATAGATACTCAGCACATCTTCCAGCGTCAGCGGTTCAAAATACAGCTTGTCGGATGTGTCATAATCCGTGGAAACGGTCTCCGGATTACAGTTGACGATGATCGTTTCAAATCCCAGTTTTTTCAGAGCCAGGGAAGCATGTACACAGCAATAGTCGAATTCAATACCCTGCCCGATCCGGTTGGGGCCTCCGCCCAGGATCATGATCTTTGGTTTATCCGTGCTGACCGGATTTTTGTCTTCGCTGTTGTAGGTGGAATAGTAATAAGCGTTATCCTTCGTGGCGCTGACATGAACGCCTTCCCATGCTTCCTCCACACCCAGGGAAATTCTCTTCTCTCTTACCTCGTCTTCTGTGATATCCAGAATCTGGCTTAAATATTTATCAGAAAATCCGTCTTTCTTTGCCTGAATCAACATCTGATCCTCCGGAAGACGGCCTTTGCTCTTCGCCAGAGCCTCCTCTTCCTCCACCAATTCTTTCATCTGTTCGATAAAATAGTGTTTTACTTTGGTGATCTCATGGATCTCATCCACAGAGGCGCCTTTGCGCAGCGCTTCGTACATGGCAAAGTACCGCTCGCTGGAGGGTGTCATCAGCATTTTGAGGAGATCTTCTTTTGATTTCTGATCAAAGTTTTTGGCATGTCCCAGACCATACCGTCCCGTCTCCAGACTGCGGATCGCTTTCTGGAATGCTTCCTTGAAATTCTTTCCGATACTCATGACTTCACCCACAGCACGCATCTGCGTACCCAGTTTGTCCTGTACCCCTTTGAATTTCTCGAAGGCCCATCTGGCAAATTTGATTACCACATAGTCTCCGTCCGGCACGTATTTATCCAGCGTACCGTATTTTCCGCAGGGAATCTCATCCAGCGTCATGCCGGTGGCCAGCATGGCGGATACCAGCGCGATGGGGAATCCGGTCGCCTTGGACGCCAGAGCGGAGGAACGGGATGTTCTGGGATTGATCTCGATGATGATATCCCTGTCCGTTTTCGGATCATGCGCCCACTGTACATTGGTTCCGCCGATCACCTCGATGGATTCTACGATTTTATAAGATTTTTCCTGCAGCCGTTTCTGCACGTCTTCCGAAATGGTCAGCATAGGAGCAGAACAGAAAGAATCTCCTGTGTGAACGCCAAGAGGATCAATGTTTTCAATGAAGCACACGGTGATCATGTTGTTTTTGGAGTCACGAACCACTTCCAGTTCCAGTTCCTCCCAGCCAAGGATGGATTCCTCTACAAGAACCTGCCCCACCAGACTGGCCTGAAGCCCTCTTGCGCAGACAGTTTTCAGTTCTTCCACATTGTAAACCAGTCCGCCGCCGGCGCCGCCCATGGTGTAGGCGGGACGAAGGACAACAGGATATCCCAGTTCATCTGCGATCTTTAAGGCTTCCTCCACAGAATAAGCCACTTCGCTTCTGGCCATCTCGATGCCCAGTTTTCCCATGGCTTTCTTAAATTCGATACGGTCCTCTCCTCTTTCGATAGCGTCTACCTGCACGCCGATTACCTGTACGCCGTATTTATCCAGGATTCCCGCTTTGGAAAGTTCTGAACATAAATTAAGACCTGACTGTCCTCCCAGATTTGGCAGCAGAGCATCCGGTCTTTCTTTCTTGATAATCTGTTCAAGTCTTTCCACGTTGAGCGGTTCGATATAAGTAACGTCAGCTGTCTCCGGATCCGTCATAATCGTAGCCGGATTGGAGTTGACCAATACGATTTCATAACCGAGTTTTTTCAGAGCCTTGCAGGCCTGTGTACCTGAATAGTCGAATTCACACGCCTGTCCGATAATAATCGGACCGGAACCGATGATCAGTACTTTATGGATATCTTTTCTTTGGGACATCACAATTCCTCCGTTCATACTTATTTCTACCTTTATCACAGAACATTATACATGAAAACCATTGTGCATTCAATGATGATTTCAAAAAATACAGGCCGGATCATCCTGATGCATGATCCGGCCCGCTCCCGCGGTACGATAACGCCGCTTTCTTTATGTCTTAGAATTACTGTCCAGAATAATGGAATTGATGGCCTCTTTCAGTGAGATCACATCCTCCCGGTTCACACAGTTGGTCTCTTCACCGTTCAATACGCTGATACAGCTGGAACCGTCATACTGATAAAACACCAGTTCCACAGATGCGTATTCCTCTGTATTCCGATGGAACGTCAGTTTCAGTTCTTCCCTGCTGTCAGTCGGCTCTGCTTCTTTTTCTTCATCCAGGAGTATGCCGGACAGTTCATCCAGTACATCAGTAAATTCAATTTCTTCCCCGTTAAAAGTACAGATATACTCATCGTCTTTTTTCTTTTCCAGTTCCACCGTATACCGGGATCCGTCGGCTTCGATATCTATGCTGTCCACCGTATCCCAGTCCAGAAGAATCACTTCATCCGGTCTGAGTTCATCATAGGAAGCGTTGACCGCCGCATCATAGACCTCTGACGAAATCCGGTAAACCATCCTGGAATCCGAAAGTCTTGCATAATAGTCATCATCTGCACTGCCGACTTCGTATTCGAAGGAAGCCTTTTCTTCTTTGTTTTCTTCGTTCGCTTCGTCTTCCTCCTGAACCGGTGTATAAGCAATGGAAATCACCGCGTCTGCTGCATCCAGCCCGTAAGATTTCAGCTCTGAATCATCCGCGTAATAATCCACGCACGCTTCCCACGTAAAGGCGGAAAGTGTATCAAAAGAGGTTTTCGTATTGTCGTTGTCCAGATTGCGATAGGATCCGTCTTCTTCCAGGTAATACGTATAAGCGTCACTGTAGCAGTATCCGCTGTCTTCCCGAAAGACAATGTGCACCGGAGACTCTTCTTTTTCGATGGTAATCGAATGAATGCTTTCCATTTCCGGGATCTCTTCTTCCTGTACCAGATCATACAGCGTATAGGATATCTTGTCGATCAGTGACGAATCGGTCAGATAGACATACTCATCCCCTGTGGAGATGTAGACTTCCCCGTCGGAAAAGCTTTCGTCGCCGATGGAAATCTCCCAGCTTTTATCGGCGGTTTTAACGGTCAGCGTATAGGCCGGATCACTCAGACCGTAGAGGCTTAAACTTTTCACTTCCTCCACCCGTTTGTCGGAAATGATACTGGAAAGCCCCTGGGCAATCTCGGTCATTTTTTCCTGATTGACCGGCATTTTTTCGTCTCCATCGTAAGTCCATTTCTCGTCCTGGCAGGTGAACGAGACTTCTTCTTCGTAATTCCAGGACAGACCGGTGATATCACTGCTATCCACATCTATGATAGCGGTCTGTGTCCCGGTCATGTTTTCATCAAAATTGATGCGGGAAATTCCAAAGGCTGCTCCAATGCAGACAGCCAGCACTGCCAGAAGCGCCATCATCTTTCTTTGTCGTTTCATCTGCGTCTCCTCCTTACCACCACGAAAATACCGATCATCAGATAGACTGCCGGGATCACCGCCAGTGTCACTGCTTTAAGATAAGCGGAAGTACCGGAGCTGACTGTTAGATATTCATAGGAAAGACTTTTGGAGCGAACAGAGATACTGTCCTCTTTCTCCGTCATCATCTCCAGCGTGTTCAAAACGAAATCTTCATTGGCATCCGAAGACAGCGAATTGTACTCCTCGCCAAGCATCTCGGAAGATGCGATCCAGACAAGCTGCATCTGTCCTCCATTCTCAAGATCTTTGGTCACCAGAGCGGATAGGGTAAGCGGCCCTTCCGTATCTCCTTCCTCTTTTTCATAGGTGGTGATATCATAGCCTGCTGCTTTAAGGATAGACTGATCTGAAGACTGCAAAAGAGGCGTCACCGTCACGTCGCTGTTGGCTGCAGACGTATCCAGCGCCTTTGACACCGGCATGATCACATGGTAATTCTCATCGATCAGCGGATCTGTGATCTCGCTGGATTCCATATCCGGCATCACCATGACCGGACTGCCGTAGATGTAATGATCCGTGCTTTCCTCTACCACGACGCCTTCCTGCACGGAAATTCCGTAGTATTCCATCACCGCATTCAGGTTAGTCAGCTGCTCCTCCTGCGTCGTACCGCTGATCACCAGCAGCCGTCCGCCGCCGTCCAAAAACTGCGTCAGCATATCTTTCTCCGTCTCTGAGATATCGGTGGAAGGCGCATAGATCAGGATGCATTCCACCTCTTCTGGTACAGCGTCATAATTCAGCAGAGAAAGGCTCTCTGTCTCAATATTGTCCCTTTCGATGGCTCCGGAAAAGCTGTCTGAAAACTCCGTCTCCCCATGTCCTTCCAGCACATGAATCACTGGCAGTTCATCGGTGATACAGTAGGAAATCGCAGAGGTAATCAAACTTTCTCCCGCGAATTTACTGTCTGCGGTACTGACGGAATAATAGGAATATTCACTGTATTCATACATATCTTCATAACTGATATAGCGATATCGGTCGCCGCACTCTACGATAACGGAATTGTTGTAAATTTCCTCATCCGTATAGGAATTGGTAAAATCCGGCTCCAGGTCGGGATCTTTCTTTTCCACCGTAATACGTTCGCAGTAATCCTCGTAGTTATGCAGCAGTTTTTCCACATAGTCGTCTTCCTGTCCGCTGGCCACCACCCAGTAAATGGTAATATCCTCTTCCAGTGAACTTAACAGCACTTTGGACTGACTGGATATGGAATACAGCTGATTTGCCGTCAGATCCTTCTGCACGTAACTGTCCGGAAAAAAACTAAGGGCGAAATTGACCGTCACGATAATGGCCAGCACCACAGCCGTAAGAAAGAAACTGTAACTGCCGATTTTACTGGAACGGGTGGAAAACTGCTCTTTCACATCCTGCAGCATCTTTTTTAACCGATCTCTCATTTAATTGTATCTCCTTTTCTCAAGTGACTGTACCGTTAAAAACAGGAAAAAAATGATAACGCTGATAAAATACACCACACTGGTATAATCAAAAATACCATCTACGAATCCATAAAACCTTTCATATACAGAAATATTTTCCAGAATCAGCGGAAACAGTCCTTCAAACCAGTCTCCATGGAAAAGATACAGACCGAAAGTTACCGCAATCGTCAGAATCCCAAATCCCCGGGAAAGGATTCCGTTCCGGGTCATGTGATGGATTAACAAAGAAATGACGATCTCAATGACAACCAGCGCCACAAATGAACCGTAGGCAGAAGATACCGCATATTCCGCCAGCGTCACCATATAGTAATTCACAGCCATCACCGCAAAACAAATCCCTGCCGCCATCGGCTGAGACTCGGTAATGGAAGAAATGAAAATCCCCATGGAGAGAAGCGCTCCCCCCAGCAGCACGTAACCGAACAACGCGCCAAAAGAGGTCGGCAGATAAAGATTGCCGAAATTTTTCAGAATCAGCGGATACACAGTCACGATACAGACGGGAATTACGGAGGTCAGGAAAACTGCCAGAAATTTCCCCGCCACGATCTGCGCCGTGGATATGGGCAGAGAATATAAAAGCTGATCTGTCTTCTGCTTTTTCTCCTCCGCTATGATCCGCATAGTTACAATGGGTATGGTGATAATAAACGCAAAGGACGCGCCGGCAAGCGCCAGTTCAAAATTGGCATATCCGACGGTCAGATTATAATACATCATATAAATGGCGACGAAGATCAGCGAAAACGCGCCGTAGACGTAAGCAGTCAGTCCGGAAAACAGCATCCGGAATTCATGTCGGAACACAGCTGTCATTTGGCCTCCTCCTTTCCATGTTCATCTTCATTGGTCAGTTCCAGGAATATTTCTTCCAGATTCGCTTTGACTGTATCCAGTTTCAATACCGCTTTTCCTTTCCCGGCAAACCGTAAAGACAGTACGCTTCTGACTGTAAAATCGTCCCCGGGAGATGTCTCCATCCGTATCCGCAGAAGATCATTCTCCTGCGCGCAGCACTCCGTGACCGTAACGCCATGGATACCGGACAGAATTTCCCGGCTTGTCTCCTCGGACGCATCGGTGACCATCTCAATCGTTACTTTTGGCAGAAACATCTTTTCCAGATTTTCCGTCGTATCATAAGCGATCAGATTCCCCTTTGCTATGATCAGAATCTCATCGCACATATTCTGTACCTCAGACAGAATATGACTGCTCAGGATAACGGTATGTTTCCTGCCCAGTGATTTAATCAAATCACGGATTTCCACTACCTGAAGAGGATCCAGACCCACTGTCGGCTCATCCAGGATGATCACCTTGGGATTGCCCAGCAGCGTCTGTGCGATTCCCACCCGCTGCTTATAACCCTTGGACAGATTTTTGATCAGCCGGTCAGCCACACCGCTGATCTGAGTCTCTTCCATAACCCGCTCAATTTCCCCGGGAACACTGGCACGGGGAATTCTTTTAGCTTCCGCCACAAAACGCAGATACTCTTTCGGTGTTTCTTCGTAATACAGGGGAGGCTGTTCCGGAAGATACCCGATCATTTTCTTCGCTTCAACAGGATTTTCGAAAATATCGAAATCACTGATGGAAACTGTCCCCTCCGTAGCCGAAAGACATCCGGTCATCATATTCATGGTAGTCGATTTTCCGGCTCCGTTTGGCCCTAGAAAACCGCATACCGTACCGTCCTTGATCACAAAAGAAAGATTATTCACTGCCTTGTGATCTCCGTAATACTTGGTCAGATTTTTGACTTCGATCATGTTTATCCCCTTTCTTTTTACTCTGCAAAGTAAATTATACGAAAGGGAACTTAAGCCATCCTAAATTTTCCTGTGAAAAAAAGGTGAAAAAAATAACAGCACCTGTGTGCTGCTATTTCAAGATCACATGAAACCCGATCCGATCCTGCCCTTTCTGACAGGCTCGGATCTCTCCGTGATGATTTCTGACGATTGCTTTTGCGATTGACAGTCCGATCCCATATCCGCCGGTAAATTTTCTTGCCCGGTCAGCCCGGTAGAACCGGTCAAAAAGACGGCCAAGCTCCACTTCCCCCACCGCCCGGTAAGTATTTTCCACCCGGATCTGCGGATGACGTTTTTTATAAACCTTTACATAAATCGTCCCCTGTGGATCACAGTATTTCACCGCATTTTCCAGTAAAATGGAAATCAGGCGGCTGATATCATCCTCCACCCCATAATATTGGATTTCTCCTTCGATATCCGCTTTAAGCATTTTCCCTTTCTCCTCCGCCAGCACCTGAAATCCGATCACCATCTCGCGGGCCATACTGCTCAGGTTAAAACACGTTTCACACTTCCCGCGAACCGCCTCGTCCATTCTGGTCAGAAGAACCAGCTGATTGATCAGTTCGCTCATCCGCTCCCCTTCACTGCGGATATCATCGACCCATTCGTTTCTGCCGTATTCATTCTCCACGATATCCAGATTGGCCATAATCAGCGTAAGGGGAGTCTTCAGTTCGTGATTGGCATCCGTGATAAACTGCTGCTGTTTTTCATAAGCTTCCGCCGCGGAACGGACCGCATAACGGGAGAAAATAAAAATCAGAATCAAAACCACACACGCCGTCCCCGCCAGCACCAATCCGGTGGATACAAGCTGCATCTGCACCATAGATCTGCTCATACTCCCCTGGGCAAACACGATCTCCCATCCGTCTTCCGTCTCATACTGCCGGTAACGATAACCGGAATACCAGCCCCGCCCCGCTTTTTCCCGAAACGCATCGAGGCTGTATTTTCTGGCCTCCTTTTCATTTATCGCCGGTTCGCTGTCGATACTGGCGGAAAGGTAATTCCCTTCCCGGTCAAAATACGCGATAAAAAAGCGGATATCAAAACGGGCATTTTCCCGGAAAATCATCTGCGGCGCCGCAGGTCCCGGAACCTCAAGTCCGGGATCCGGCTCCTGCGGTCTGCCTGCGTTCTCCACGATTCCATCGATGAAAGAATCCATAGCCGTATTCAACTGTCTTTTCCCGGCGAGGGCAATCATCAAAAACAGTACGGAAAACACCAGAAGCAGCGCTCCTCCGCATATGAGAATCATCTTTTTCTGCAGGCGATAGATCATGTTCTCTCCTCCGGCGCCTCTTCCACAATATATCCTGCATCGCGCATAAAACGGATCCGGACCGGCGCCCCCAGCTTTTCCATTTTCTTTCGGATATTGGAAATATGAACCCACACGACGCTGGTATCCACTTCTGCATTCCATCCCCATATATGGGTGACCAGTTGTTCTGCTGAGATAAAAACGCCAGGTTTTTGCATCAACATTTCCAGAATCTGATACTCCTTGCCGCTCAAAGGACAAAGGCGTTTCCCCCAAACCAGTTCGTAGGTGGAACGGTTCAAACAGACCGGCCCCAGCTGCAAAAGTTCCGGGATATAATTATCCTTTCTTCTCAGCATGGCCCGTACCCTGGCCAGCAATTCTGCGCTGGAAAAGGGTTTGGGAAGATAATCATCCGCGCCTGCATCCAGCCCTTCGATCCGCTGCTCGGTCTGTGTCCTGGCTGTCAGAAACAGCGCCGGAGTCGTAATTCCCTTTTCCCGCAGTTTTTTCAGCACCTGCAGTCCGTCCAGTCCCGGCATCATAATATCAAGAACCAGTCCGTCATATTCCCCGGACAGTGCGTAAGCCAGCGCTTCATCCCCCGTGGATACGCCGTCCACCACATATCTGTTATGCTCAAAAATATAAAGCAGCGATTTTAACAATTTCTGATCGTCTTCCGCGATGAGGAGCCGCATGACATGATCCCACCCTTCTTTTCCATAACTATTTTTTATCCTATCATAATTCGCTTAAGTGAAACTAAAGGGACGAACAATCCGCAGAATTATTCGTCCCATCCTTCTGTAAACCTTATATTGACGGCAATGTTTCGCACCACATCGCCCTCCATCAGTTCCATATCTTCCGGATCGGAAACGGCCGGCAGCACGCCTTCGTCCTCCATCAGTTCCACATACAGCCAGTCATAAGCCGCCTCGTTGGCTTTATC
>DSTMC04003__coassemble_3498_pt1 | contig 7251 bp, 6 predicted proteins | sample DSTMC04003__metabat2_low_PE_044 | metagenome-assembled genome bin DSTMC04003
ACCGCCAGATACTCCGTACCGGAACCGCAGCCGGACAGCCGCTTGTACACACAGGGTCCACCCGACAAATCGATCATGAAATGGAAAAAGTTAAACCCTCTTCCTTCCTTTTCCCTCTTAATCATTTCCCTGGCCAGAATGTCATACTGCTCGCAGACAGCCGGCACATCCTCCAGACGGATAGCATAGTCTTCCGTGGTCTGAGCCACCACCGGCTCCATGGAAATCTGCTTAAAGCCCAGATCCGCCAGATGCAGGACATCTTTGGCAAAATCCAGGTTGTGCCGGGTAAAGGTCCCGCGCACATAATAATTCTCCTGATGACGGCTTTTGGCAAACTTAATAAATTTCGGTATGATCAGATCGTAGCTTCCCGCCCCGCTGCGGAAAGGACGCATGTAATCGTGCACTTCCTTTCTGCCGTCGATACTGAGCACCACATTGCCCATCTCCCGGTTGGCAAACTCCATGATCTCATCGTTCAGCAGCACCCCGTTGGTCGTCAGAGTAAAGCGGAACTTCTTATTATATAGGCTTTCCCGGCTGCGGCCGTAAGCCACCAGATCTTTTACCACCTGCCAGTTCATCAGCGGTTCCCCGCCGAAAAAGTCCACTTCCAGATTTCTTCTGTTTCCGGAGTGGTCGATCAGAAAATCCAGCGCCTTCTTGCCCACTTCAAAGGACATCAGAGCACGGCGTCCGTGGTACTCCCCCTCCTCCGCAAAACAGTAGCGGCAGGCCAAATTGCAGTCATGGGCGATATGTAAACAGAGCGCCTTCACAACCGTCTCCCGTTTCTGAAACTGTTGAATCGCTCCTTTATAAATATCTTCCGTAAACAGCATGCCCTGTTTCTTCAGTTCCCGGCATTCCGATATGGCTTCCGCCACCTCGTCCGGATCGTAGCTGGATCCCAGGGCTTCCATGGTCTCTTCCGTATTCTTTCCCTGTCCCAGCATCTCCATCACATCGTAGACCAGATCGTCCACCACATGCACTGAGCCGCTGTTGACGTCCAGAACAATATTATAGCCATTGTTTCTGTACTGATAGATCACTGACTTTCTCCCTTCGTCGTACTTATCTCCATAGAATAAGCAGCGGCATAACCGCTGCTTATCACGCTTTGTAACAGCTTACTTCACCGGAATACCGGCAGAGTAATTATTTTCCATTCTCGCAGCTCTGATTTCCTACGGTGCAGGAAGTCTTACAGGCTGACTGGCAGGATGTCTGGCACTCTCCGCATCCGCCGCTTTTCACTGTATTCTGAAGGCCTTTAGCATTTAAAGTTTTAATATGTTTCATCATATTTCCTCCTCTGTTTTGTGCTATGCCACATTATAGCATACTCCGGACACTTTTTAAAGTGTTTTTTATTTCTTTCCAGGAAAACATTTTCACTCTGCTATCCGCGAAAGGAATCAGGAAAGCATACCGCCCAGTGTTCCGCCGCCGGCGCAAAGGGCTGCCGCTGATAAAACGTCTGAGACCTTTTCCAAGGAACCGGATACCAACGCAATGGAAAGCGCCAGCAGCAAAAGGAAATAAAGCGCTCCCGTCACCAGCCCCCAAAAGAATTTTTTCTCCTTTATCTTCTTTCCCGCCAGAAATCCGCCCACAAAACAGGCCGCGACATATACGGCCGCAATGGCGATGGCGACCGCCGTCTCATCCAGATCCAGTTTCAACAGCAAAAAGGCCAGCAAAAGCAGCAGCGCCACCGTCGCCCCATAAGCTGCCGCCAGCGACTGCAGTAAAATTACCAGTCTGTTTTTATAAATTTGCGATTTCAATATAACAACCCTCCCATATTACTATATGGAAGGGTTGTTTGTCATATCACTTTTATTTTCTGCGTTTTCTCCTGGCGGAAATAGTACCGGCCACGATAAGAATAATGATCAGGGCAACCGCCACAACCACAACTACCAGATACGGTGTCAGATTGTTCGGATCATCCGTCCTCACGGAAGAGGCCGTTCTCGTGTTGGAACGCTCCGAATCCGATGTGCTCCTGGAATCGGAGTCGTAGGATGATGAAGAAGAACTGCCGCCGGAATTCTGCGGTCTTACCACAGAAGAACTTCCGCTTCCTGAAGCGCTCTGACTATGAGATGCACCGACGGAAGATACCTGCTGATTACTTCCCGTTGACGTGGATCCACTCTGGGAAGACCCACCGCTCTGATTATAGATCGCATCGCCAGGGCCTACCAGCACTGTACTGCCGGCGATCCGCCCTTCTCCCGCAACACTGTAGGGGCTGAAGGATGTGGTGGTGAATCGGATCGCTCCATCCAGCACCTCCGGTGTCAGAACTTCATAGGATCCGTCTTCCAGGTAATGAATCACCGATATCTTTTCATATTTATCCGCATCTGAAACGGGAATGGTCACCGTCACCGGCGTTCCGTTCAAATCATAGGGTTCGTCTTCCAGAAGATTCCACAGCTCCATATCATAAGATCCCAGCAGATCGCCCAGGTCGAAATTGGCGTCCTGGCTTCCCTGGGTCACACGGAACTGCACATACCAGGGGAATTCACCGGACACGGTGATGCCATTGCTGGTGCGGTTATATACTTTACATGCGCTCTGAGCCTTTTTCAGCCGGATCACCAGATCCTGAGGCACCATGGACTGCTCGTCCTCCGTGCACCCCTCATACCACTGATAGGCTTCCAGAATCGTCTGTACGTCTTCTTCATTGCCTGCAGACACCTGCAGATTCTCCAGCGGTCCGGATTCCTTTTCTGGTTCCTTTGTCGGCTCTTTTGTCGGTTCCTCGCTGGGTTCCGCTGTTGGCTCCTTTGTCGGCTCTTTCGTCGGTTCCTCGCTGGGTTCCGCCGTTGGCTCCTTTGTCGGCTCCTCGCTGGGTTCCGCCGTTGGCTCCTTTGTCGGCTCTTTCGTCGGCTCCTCGCTGGGTTCCGCCGTTGGCTCCTTTGTCGGTTCTGCTGTCGGCTCTTTCGTCGGTTCCGCTGTTGGCTCTTTCGTCGGTTCTGCTGTCGGTTCCTTCGTCGGTTCTGCTGTCGGTTCCTTCGTCGGCTCCGCTGTCGGTTCCTTCGTTGGCTCCGTTTTATCTTCTCCGGCGATGGAACCGCTTCCGCTGATATCACCAGAACTAAGAGAAATATTTTTCAAAGTCAGGGTTCCGGAAATATTTACGATAGCTCCCGAGAATCCCGGCGCTCTTCGCAAAGATACGCCTCCCGGTAATGACCAGGTGGTATCGCCCGACGTATACACAGTTCCGCATACCAGGATCTCTCCCGATCCGCCGGCCAGCTCTTTTGCCCTGCCAAAGGACTGCACCGCCGCTGCCTCGCTGCTGCCGTCAGCAGAATCACTGCCGCCGGAACCATTCAGATAAACCGAGGTTCCCGATGCCTGCGCCGGGAACGGCCATTGTATGGTCACAGTGGTAAACACCATGGCCATCACCAGTAAAAAGCTGATGGTTTTCCATAATCTTCGACTTCTGTGTTCCCTGTTTCCGTCAAATCTTTTCATAAAAAAACTCCCATCTATCGTAAGTGAGTGCTTCACTCCTGATTTCGGATGTATTATACCACAACTCCTCTTTTTTCGACACCCCCTAAAACCGTTTTTTTGTACTTTTGTCAATACTCTGCTACGCTTTCTCTACACCGCATCAACCTCCGGCAGATTTTTGCGGATCTTATCCATAATTTCATAAAACTGCGTGCCATAACGCTGGGCCTCCCCCAGCACCAGACGGATCCCTTCCTCTGTCCGATACCAATTTGTCCGGTTAACCCCTGTATCCACCGGATCCAGGATCAGCTGCGTATCCGGGAAGGCCAGCTGATAATACAGCTGGCAGCGTCTGGCATGAAACGCCTGGCAGCAGATGATAGCTTTTTTCACTGTAATTTTTTTCTCCTTCAGAACCCGTGCAGAACAAAGGGCATTTTCATAAGTATAGGTAGCCTTGTCCTCCCGCAGGATAGCTTCCCCCGGCACGCCGTTTTTTTCCAGTGCTGCTGCCAGAAATTCCCATTCTGTCTCATACCGTCCATCATACTGTTCTTTTTCCGCCATCACCCCTTCAAACCGGCCCGTCAGTTTACTGTATCTTCCCGAGGGAAGCACAAAGGGGGCCAGGCCCTGCCGGTACAGCAAAGCCGCCCTCTTTGCCAGCTGCGGATACCCGCTTCCTGGTATCAGGATCACATCCGCCTTTTGTACTTTCTGTTCCACAAACACCAGATCCGTATATAGATCCAGAAATTTCTCGTATTCCATATCCTTTTTCTCCTGTCATGTCGCAATCATGGTACTGTATCCTTCCCTGCGCAGCTTCTGCTCCATGGTAACCGCGTTGGCCAGCTGCCGGTAAGCTCCCACCTGTACTTTATACAGGCCGCCGTCGCTTAAAATAAACGCCGGATATCCTTTATCCATCAGTTCATAGAGAAGATTATCCGCATTCTGCCGCTGCCGGTAGGCTCCCACCTGCACCCGGTAATATACGGGAACTTCTTCCACACTCTCATGATCCAGCGTCCCCATGATTCCGCCGGCAATGGCCCGGGCAATCTCCTGAAATCTGCTGTCAAACAGTTCGTTGTCCGTATCACTGTTGATAAATCCCGCTTCCACCAGCACCGCCGGCATGCGAGTCCTGCGCAGCACCACCAGTCCCGGCCGTTCCTTCACTCCCAGATTCTTAAACCCCACCGCTTCCAGAGCATTGTCAATATTTTCCGCCATCTGAAGCTTAATGCCCGATTTGTCATAGATCAGACTCTCCACACCGGAATACTGGTTGGGTCTTGGACTGGAATTGCGATGGATAGAAACGAAAAAATCCGCGCCGGAACGATTGGCGATCTGCGCTTTTTCAAAGGGCGTCTGATAGACGTCCGTCGTTCTGGTATACACCACGTCAAATCCGTTGTTTTCCAGGATCTCTCCCACCGCCAGCGTCAGTTTCAGCGTATCATCCTTTTCATTTCTCCCCTGCCAGACTGCTCCCGGATCTTCCCCGCCGTGCCCGGCGTCCAGGACAATTTTGTACGCCATATACACACCTCGTCAGTTCTTTTCCTCTTTAGCATATGCAGCCTTTCCTTCTGCGGTTCCCTTTCCATCAAAAATCTGGTATGATGATACGAGAATATTTTGATAAGGTGGTAATACTATTGAAAACAGCACAGGATTTAAAACAACATTTACTTTCCATCAACAAAAGAAGCTATCCGGCTTACAAAGACACGAAAGGCAGCTACCGTTTCGGCAGTTATATACTGAATATCGATCACGTGCAGGGAGACCCCTTCGCCTCCCCTTCCAGAATCAGCGTCCTAGTGCCGGGTGCGAAAGCAGGATTCCCAGCCTCCTTGTTTGATCTGCCCCATAAGCGTATCGCACTGGAGGATCATCTCATCCGTCTTTTCGCAAAAGCGCTGGAACAGTATCAGTTCAAAGCCAGAGGTTCGGGAAAAAGCGGTCTTATGTCCATCAGCCGCCCGGGGCAGGAGATCCTGAAGCGGACTGCCTGCACTATCTCCCCGGATGACGGCAGCATCACCATGCGTCTGGCAGTGGGCTTTCCCGCCAACGGCCGCACCATCAATTCCGGCGAACTGATTCGGATCCTTTTTGATTTCCTTCCGGCCTGCGTGGAAAAAACACTGTTTTATGCTTCCTTAAATGACAGCGCCGTCCGCAGCGTCGTCGACCTGGCGGAAGATCAGCAGTATATCCGGGAACAGTTAAAGGAACGGGGACTGACCGCCTTTGTGGCCAACGGCTCCATCCTGCCCCGGGAAAGCGGCGTCTCCTCCCGGCCTATGAAAAAAGCCGTACCCTTTCTCTCCCCCGCTTCCATGGAAGTCACCCTTGCCCTCCCCCACCACGGTCCCATCACCGGCATGGGGATCAAAAAGGGCATCACCCTGATCATCGGCGGCGGATACCACGGAAAATCCACGCTGTTAAAAGCGCTGGAACTGGGCGTATACAACCATATCAAAGGGGATGGGCGGGAATACGTCATCACCGACGACACCGCCATGAAGATCCGCGCAGAGGACGGACGCTGTATCCACAACACGGATATCTCGCTTTTCATCAACAATCTGCCCGGCGGCCGGGATACCCGCAGCTTTTACACCGAAGACGCCAGCGGCAGCACCTCCCAGGCAGCCAACGTGGTGGAAGCCATCGAAGCCGGAACCTCGCTGCTGCTGATCGATGAAGACACCTGCGCCACCAATTTCATGATACGGGACGAACTGATGCAGCGGGTGGTGCACCGGAATCAGGAACCCATCACGCCTTTTATTGAACGGGTCCGCCCCATCTATGAAGACTGCGGCATTTCCTCAGTCATCGTGGCAGGCAGCTCCGGATCCTATTTCCACATCGCGGATCAGATCATCCAGATGGACTGCTACGTCCCATCCGACATCACCGATCTGGCCAAAAAAGAAGCGCAGAACTTTCCGCTGGAGTCACAGCCGCTGCCCATGCCGGCTCTGCCGGACTTTGACCGCCGCCCGGCGGGAGGCCTTTTGAAAGCCCAGGACCGGATCAAAATGAAAACCCTGGGAAAAGACGCCTTCTCCCTCAACCGGGATACGGTGGATCTGCGCTATGTGGAACAGCTGGCAGACAGCGAACAGACCACTGCTCTTTCCTACTGTCTGCGGTACGCCCTTCTTACCCTCTGCGACGGAAGGAAGGATCTTCGCGCCGTGGTTGCCGCCCTGGAAAAACAGATTTTGGAAAAGGGCATGGAATCCCTGGGCGGCAGCACAAAATGCAACGCCGATATGGCCCTTCCCCGTCCCCAGGAAATCTTCGCCTGTTTCAACCGCTTCCGCGGCCTGAAGATGAAATAAAGCCCCTGTATCTTCATTTTACAGCAGGCTCGCAAAAAAAGAAAGGTTCTGCTCATCACAGAACCTTTCTTTGTATGTCTGCAAAGCAGACAAAGATGAAATTCAAAAAAGAAATGATTGCCTACGCTCTCTTTTTGCTGTAAAAAGATACCACTGCCATACCAGCCAGCGCTGCCGCTGCGATTACCGCTGCCATGGACAGAACGGAAGTTTCACCTGTTTTCGGCGAAGTAGCAGATCCGGATGTCTGGGAAGAAGCGCCTGCCGCTGTGCTTCCCGCCGCTGCATTGCCGTCTACCACAAAAGCTACCGGTGAAAGGGAGTCAAAAATTGCCGTGATCGTTCCATTGCCTGCTTTGGACTCTACTACTTCCCATGC
>DSTMC04003__coassemble_3843_pt1 | contig 6642 bp, 6 predicted proteins | sample DSTMC04003__metabat2_low_PE_044 | metagenome-assembled genome bin DSTMC04003
GGCGACGGCGATTATACGGAAGCCATCGGCGTTATGCTGTTTTACCAGGTCGGAGAGTGGTTCCAGAGTTATGCGGTGGGAAAAAGCCGCCGCAATATCAGCGATCTGATGGATATCCGTCCTGATTATGCCAACGTGGAAAGGGACGGAAAACTGGAACAGACAGATCCGGATGAGGTGGAAATCGGTTCGATTATTGTGGTGCAGCCCGGGGAAAAGGTTCCCATCGACGGCGTAATCGTGGAAGGTTCTTCTTCGCTGAATACCAGCGCGCTCACCGGAGAAAGTCTTCCCAGGGAAGCGGCCGTGGGCGATGAGATCATCAGCGGCTGTATCAACATGACAGGACTGCTGAAGATCCGCACCACGAAAGAATTCGGAGAGTCCACCGTGTCGAAAATTCTGGATCTGGTGGAGAATGCCAGTTCCAGAAAATCCCGTTCGGAACAGTTTATCACCAGATTTGCCCGGATCTATACGCCGGCGGTGGTTTACTGTGCCATTGCGCTGGCTGTTGTGCCGCCGCTGGTACAGTTGATTGCGCTGGGGATGACGCCGGGCTGGGCAACCTGGATTTACCGGGCGCTGACTTTCCTGGTGATCAGCTGTCCCTGTGCGCTGGTGATCAGCATTCCGTTAAGCTTCTTCGCCGGTATCGGCGGAGCCAGCAACGCAGGCGTGCTGGTGAAGGGTTCCAACTATCTGGAAACCCTGTCCCAGGTCAGGTATGTGGTTTTTGACAAGACGGGCACGCTGACCAGGGGCGTATTTGAGGTGGATGCCGTCCATCACAATGAGATGGACAGGGAAAAACTGCTGGAGTATGCGGCGCTGGCGGAAAGCGCCTCCTCCCATCCCATCAGCAAGAGCCTTAAACGGGCTTACGGCAAAGAACCGGATCGTTCCCGTGTGACGGACATAAAAGAAATCAGCGGGAAAGGCGTGACGGCAAAGGTGGACGGCATAACGGTGGCCGCCGGTAATGCCAGGCTGATGGAGATGCTGGGCGTGGATTGGATCGACTGCCATCAAAGCGGTACGATCATTCATATGGCCATTGACGGGCGGTATGCAGGCCATATCGTGATCGCCGATATTGTAAAGCCAAATGCCAGGGAAGCGGTTCAGGCGCTGAAAAAAGCGGGGATCGAAAAGACAATTATGCTGACCGGCGATATCAAAAAGGTGGCAGATCAGGTGGCGGCCTTTTTGGGCGTGGATGAAGTGTACAGCGAGCTGCTGCCGGGGGACAAGGTGAGCAAAGTGGAAGAACTGCTGGCCAAAAAGCCGGAAAAAGCCAGACTGGCCTTCGTAGGCGACGGGATCAACGATGCGCCGGTGCTGTCCCGGGCGGATATCGGCATCGCCATGGGAGCCATGGGATCCGATGCGGCCATCGAGGCGGCGGATATTGTGCTGATGGACGACGATCCCATGAAGATATCCAAAGCGATCCGGATTTCCCGCAAATGTCTGCGGATCGTCTATGAAAATATCTGGTTTGCCATCGGGGTTAAAGTGATCTGCCTGGTGCTGGGGGCGCTGGGGATCGCCAACATGTGGCTGGCCATCTTTGCCGATGTGGGCGTGATGATCATCGCCGTGCTCAACGCCATCCGGGCGTTATTTGTAAAACATCTGTGATAGGAAAAGAAATAAGAAGCGATTCTGTGAAGCGTCATGCTGCACGGGATCGCTTCTTTGTTAAAATTCTATTAAAAATTCTTATATTTTCTGAAGTTGGTTGACCTTTTTGAAAGAATCAGGAATAATGAGAGAAAACGGGAGGAGGCTGATTATGGGATCGGAGAGAAAACCGGTGATTTATGCAAAGGGCCTGTATAAAATTTACAGAGTGGGAGAGACCCAGGTGCGGGCGTTAAACGGCGTGGATCTTTCCATCTATCCGGGGGAATTCTGTGCCATCGTGGGGACCTCTGGTTCCGGTAAATCCACTCTTTTGAATATGCTGGCAGGGCTGGAAAAACCTACGAAGGGGGAGATTGCCATCGGCAGGTGTCGTTTGGATCAGATGAATGAAAATCAGCTGGTGCGGTTTCGCCGGGAGGCGGTGGGCTTTATCTTTCAGTCTTTTAATCTGATTCCTTCCATGAACGCGCTGGAAAATGTGGCTCTGCCTTTGAGCTTTCGGGGCGTGCCAAAAAAAATCCGTCTGGCCAGGGCAGCCCGCCTGCTGAAAACGGTGGGACTTGCGGAACATCTGTTTCACAAACCTTCTCAGATGTCCGGCGGTCAGCAGCAGCGGGTGGGGGTAGCCAGGGCGTTGGTGGTGGATCCGGCTATCATCTTTGCCGACGAGCCCACCGGGAATCTGGATTCCGCCACTTCTGCCGAGGTGATGGAGCTGATGCAGAAGGTGGTGCGGGAACAGAAAAAAACGCTGGTGATGGTGACCCATGACAATCACCTGGCCGGTTTTGCAGACAGGATTTTTCATATTATCGACGGGAAAATCGTGAAAATCGAAGAAAAGAAGAACGAGGAGAAAGAGGGATGAAAAGAAAAACAAGATGGGCGGCAGTTATCTTTTGCCTGCTGCTGACAGCGCTTTTGCCGGCAGCTGCTTTTGCTCAGGAACAAAAACAGGACATGGGGTATCTTGTCATACCGGGAAGCCATAAGCTGGGCGCATACCGGGGCGGGGAGCAGGCTCCCCTGGAAGTACCGGTAAAAAATAACAGCCGGGATCATGATATATCGATCACCGGAGTCAGGCTTTTGAATAACACGGAAGGTTATCCTTTCCTGAATGATACCACCGGTGCGGTGGGAGAGGTGAAAAAGCAGGAGCTGCAGCCGGGGGAGGAAAGTACGGTTCTTTTTGCCAGTCTGACGACCCGCGGCGATGTGACAGACCGGGCGGTAACGCTGCAGATCGAAGTTATCTATGCAATCATGGCAGAGGATCCGGAAACGGGCGAACCGGTTATGCATGAAAATCAGAGAACGCTGCTGCCGCTGCAGATCGACACGGTGAAGGCAGAAGCACCCGAAACACCGACGCCTTCTCCGACTCCGGAACCGGAAGATACAGTGCCTGCGGATGGAGGCAGTGTGGACGGCGGTTTCGTGGATGGCGGATACAGCGCAGGCAGTTTTACGGACGGCGGCTTTGCAGATGCCGGAACTTCCGGCGACGGATCGGAAGAGGAAGAAGAGGGAAAGGGCAGTACGCCCCGGGTGATCATCGAAGGCTTTACCACAGAACCGTCGGCTGTCAACGCTGGAGATACCTTCCGTCTGAATCTGAAGGTGCGCAACACCTCCAAAAAGACGGCGGTGGAAAATATGGTGCTCACTCTGCAGACGCCCCAGGCGGGGGAAGAGGAGACGGCAGCGGAGGCCTTCCTTCCGGTGAACGGCTCCAATACGCTTTACATAGAAAAGATCCCCAAAAACAGCACGAAGGAAGTGACCATTTCCATGAACGCCAGGACGGATCTGGTGCAAAAGCCCTATCCCATCGAAGTGGCGCTGAAGTATGAGGATGAAAAAGCCAATCCTTTCGAAGGGACGCTGAATATCTCGGTGCCGGTGCGCCAGAAAGCCCGCTTTGACGTGAGCCGGGTGCAGGTGATGCCCGAGTCCATCTCCGTGGGGGAAGAGGCGAATATCACCTTTGAGATTTACAATCTGGGAAAGACGAAGCTTTATAATGTCAGTGTGAAGGCGGAGGATCCTTCTCTGGTGAACGGGGAAGCCTTCGTGGGAAATCTGGATGCGGGTTCCACCGGCAGCGTGGATATGATGGCCCAGGGAGCGGCGCCGTCCGCCGGGGACGGCACGGTAAAACTGCTGGTGACCTACGAGGATCAGGACGGCAACCAGGGAACTTTTGAGACCAGCTGCAGTCTCTTCGTCGCGGAAGCGGCTCCGATGGACGATGAGATGTTTCTGGATGAAACCTTTTCTGATATGGAAGAGGAGAAGAAAACCAATCCCCTGATCTGGGTCGGCGCGGCTGCCGCTCTGGGCGCAGCGGCGGCAGCCGTGGTGCTGGTAAGAAGAAAGCGCAGGAAAGAAAAGGAGTGGGCCGATGAGATTCTGGGATCTGATCAGGATGAGTTTAAGTAACCTGTGGCGCAGAAAGCTTCGGACGTTTCTCACTATACTGGGCGTGATGATCGGGACGGCTTCCATTGTGGTGATGGTATCGCTTGGCCTGGCTCTCGACAAGGCCACCCTGGAAACCATGGAGAGCAGCGGCGGTCTGACTACCATCCAGGTGTATGAAAACGGGATGGTTATGGATATGTCCTCAGATTCCCAGGAGGAGACGTCCCAGGAGCAAAAAAGGATTACCGATGATACCATAGAGGAACTGGGGAAAATTCCCCATGTGACGCTGGTTTCCCCGGTACTGAACCTGCAGATACTGGGAAAGCAGGGGCGTTATATCGGCAATCTGGATGTGTACGGCATGAGCCGGGAAGCGCTGGAAAACATGAAGCTGGAATTCGCCAGCGGCGGGATTCCGAAAGAGGAAGACGGTCTGTCTTTTATCTATGGGAACCAGGTACTGATGAATTTTTATAATGAGTCCTCCGGGGAAGGATTCTGGGATACGGAAAATCCTCCCGAGGTGGATCTGAATAAGCCAATCTATTATATCTTTGACCAGGAAAGCTACTGGGGCAGTCAGATGACGGCGCAGGAAAGCGGTCTGGAAGGGCAGGAAGCAGAGCCGGTGAAGTCGCCGAAGAAATATATCCTTCCCACCGCAGGCGTGCTGGCCGGAGATATGGACACGTACACGGAACAAAGCTACGGCGTCTACTGCGATGTGGAGGCTTTGAAAACCCAGCTGAAGAAAGTATTCAAAAACAAGGCCATACCTGGACAGCCGATGACAAATTCGGGCAAGCCCTATAAAGAGATTTATTACAATCAGGCCTATGTGAAGATCGATCATATGGATCATGCCGAAAGCGTGCAGAATGAAATCAGAAATCTGGGCTATACGCCCAACTGGAACGCAGAGTGGGTGAAAACCCAGCAGAAACAGTATCAGACTATCCAGCTGGTGCTGGGCGGCATCGGAGCGGTATCCCTTTTCGTGGCGGCTATCGGCATCGCCAACACCATGATGATGTCCATCTATGAGCGGACGAAGGAGATCGGAATTCTGAAAGTGCTGGGCTGCAGCCTGTCCAATATCCGTTCCATGTTTCTGGCGGAGGCTTCCGCCATCGGGCTTTGCGGTGGCATCGCCGGACTGGTTTTAAGCGGAATCATATCCTGGACTCTGAACCGGTTCGGAGCAGCCCTGGGCGGAAGCATCACGGGAATGACACAGGCACAGATTTCCTACATTCCCGTATGGCTGGCAGGACTGGCGCTTGTCTTTGCCGTGCTGGTGGGGATGGCTGCCGGATTCTTCCCGGCGCTTCGCGCCATGCGGCTAAGTCCCCTGGCGGCCATACGAAGCGAGTGATAAAGTATTTTCTTGACATGATATATATCAAGATATATACTAAAAGCAGGAGGTGTGGGAATATGATGACGGCTAAGTTATTTGAGAATGGAAGAAGTCAGGCGGTCAGACTGCCAAAAGAATGCAGGTTTGATGGAGAAGAAGTCATGGTTAATAAGATCGGAGATGTTGTTGTGCTTATGCCAAAAGAAAAGAAATGGTCAGGTTTTCTGAATAGCCTGAATCTTTTTTCAGAAGATTTTATGAGTGACGGGCGAGAACAGTCAAAGATACAGGAGCGCGATAATCTGTGAAATATATGTTGGATACAAATATCTGTATTTATGTAATCAAAGAAAAGCCGGAATCGGTTATCAGAAAGTTTCTGAAGAATAACCCGGAGGAAATGTGTATTTCGTCGATCACTTATGCAGAATTACTGTATGGTGTGGAAAAAAGCAAAGCGATCCAAAAGAACCGGATCGCTCTGTCACTTTTTCTTTCACCGATTAAAATTCTGGAATTTAATGACTATGCCGCACAGGAATATGGACAAATAAGGGCAGATCTGGAGCAAAAAGGCATGCCAATTGGTTCGATGGATATGTTAATTGCAGGACATGCAAAAGCGGAGGATCTTATCTTGGTAACGAATAATACGAAAGAATTCCAGAGAGTGGCAGGGCTGAAACTGGAGAACTGGGCAGCAGAATAAAGGGATCTTAATAATTTGAAAAAAAAGAGGCAAGCCAGCAGGAGAAATATCCGGCCGGCGTGCCTCTTTTTGCAATGCTCAATTTCCGGGAAAGTCAGCAGGGGATCCACTCTCCGATCCACTCCTGCCTGGTGTAATTGTATAGTCGTTTATAGCATTTTCCATTAACCGATTTATATTTCCAGCCAATGGTATCGGCTCTTTTGGGGGAAGAAGGAAAACATGTATCCGAAGCATTTGGCGGAGAAATCTGTGATATGGTATTTGCATATACAGGGGTTGTCGTTGAGAGGAAAATCATTAATGTGAAGAATATCATCATTCTATTTTTCATTTTCGCAGCACCTCATTTCGTTCGGAATAGATAGGAATGTGTTTAAAATCATCTGTATAAGGGTTGATGACACTTCCCCACTCTTTGCCTGATACGTATAACATGTAAAGTCCATCATCTAATTTAACAAAATAACTGTCTTCTGGAAAAGAAGAAACA
>DSTMC04003__coassemble_4674_pt1 | contig 5591 bp, 6 predicted proteins | sample DSTMC04003__metabat2_low_PE_044 | metagenome-assembled genome bin DSTMC04003
GTTATATTACTCTTTTCAAAATAAAATAATTACTTTTACCATATCAGGGAGTGAAGAAAATGCAGCAGTGAACAGAAGCATTGACGGTGAAATGATAGAAAGTTTTGTGGCGAAGAAAGACCAGATTAAAATTGAGTTATGGCAATTATCCAACAATATAAATGAGGAAACGGCATATTGTGCTCAGTGGATTAATAAAAACAATTACTATTTGATATCAGGAAGTATAAGATTGGAAGAAATAAAAAAAATATTAGAATCTATGGCATATTGATGTAATTTCCCTTTGATTTTTTCGTATTCTTATTGTAATGCGGGAAACTACAGGAAAGGGGGAAAGAATTTATGCGAGGGCGATGGCTGAAACGAGGAGGTTTGTTGCTTGCAGCGATCATTTTGCTGTATGGTTTTTCACCTGAAGTCTACGCGGAGGATGAAAAAGAGGTGGCGGAAACAGTAATTCCGGTGTACCATTCTTTCACAGAGACGGAAACAGAGGTAGGCGATACAGCATATGCTATTCAGAAAGGTGCGTATTTATCCAGTGGTGGATTAAAGTTGACGGACAAAGGAAATGGGAAAGTGGGTATCTATGGTGACACTACAGTTTATCAGATATGTGATAAATTGTATCTTGATATTTATCTTGAAAGATCTTCGAATGGACGAAACTTCTATTCCTATTTATCCTGGGAATATACGGCATCCAATGCGGGATCGCTGGCAAAATCTTTTACAAAATCAGTTCCGAAAGGCTATTACTACCGTCTGCGTGGTTACCACGCTGCGAAGGAAGGCGGCGTGAAGGAGAGTACATCAACCACAACGAGTGGGTTGTACATAGACTAACCGGAACCTGACGTAACCCCATGCTCTCAAAAGGAGCCTGCACGGAAAACCTGCATTACCGGGTCTTCCTGGAGGAGAGCATATGTAACTTGTTAACCAGAGAAAAGAAGAAAGAAACCAATGAAAAAAGAGGGTAACACTGGGCGTATCGTTTTTCTGCCGAAATAACTGTACGCGAACAGAGGAGAAAGGAGTGATGTGGAGGAATTCAGTTCAGATCCATAGGACATTTTTCATTTTATGATGTTTCGTATGTTATCATTTGTGACCCTTCGCATACATGCCCCGTGTGCGGAGGGTTTTCCATATCTGTTGTATTTTTACAGGGCGGCGGGTATAATAAAGATAACGAAAGACGGACAGGAGGATAGTTCATGCAGATTACATTTTTAGGAGCTACCCATGAGGTAACAGGAAGCTGTACGCTGTTGGAGGCGGCAGGGAAACGATTCCTGGTGGACTGCGGCATGCAGCAGGGACCGGATACCTATGAGAATCAGGATATTCCGGTACTGCCGGCAGATATTGATTTCGTACTGTTGACCCATGCTCACATCGATCACTCCGGAAATCTGCCCCTTTTGTATGCCCGGGGATTCCGGGGACCGGTATATGCTACAAACGCCACGAAGGATCTGTGTGATATCATGCTGAAGGACAGCGCCCATATCCAGATGTTTGAGGCAGAATGGCGGAACCGGAAAGGGCGCAGAAGCGGCAGAGAGGAATACGTTCCTGCCTACACCATGGATGACGCCCTTGGCGTAATCAGCCAGCTGGCAGGATGCGAGTATGGAGAAGTGATGCAGATTGCGGAAGGGATTAAGGTAAGGTTTATCGATGCGGGCCATTTGCTGGGGTCTTCCAGTATCGAGATATGGCTTCAGGAGGATGGAGAGGAGAAAAAGATCGTGTTTTCCGGGGATGTGGGGAATACGGATCAGCCCATCATCAAGGATCCTCAGTATATTCATGAAGCGGATTATGTGGTGATCGAGTCCACCTATGGGGACAGAACCCATGAGAAAGTGGAGGATTATGCACAGATGCTGGCAGAGGTGATTCAAGAAACCTTTGATCGGGGCGGCAATGTGGTGATTCCTTCTTTTGCGGTGGGAAGAACTCAGGAAATGCTTTACTTTATTCGGGAGATAAAGGAGCGGAAACTGGTGCAGGGTCACGGAGACTTTGAGGTTTACGTAGACAGCCCTCTGGCAGTGGAAGCCACGAGTATTTTTCAGAGACATCATCAGGAGTGTTACGATGAGATTGCCCAGGCAATCGTCAATGAAGGATTCAATCCCATCAGCTTCCCCGGGCTGAAGCTGTCGGTGACCAGCGATGATTCCAAGGCTATCAATACGAAGGAGAACTGTAAGGTAATCCTGTCTGCCAGCGGCATGTGCGATGCGGGGCGGATTAAGCATCACCTGAAGCATAACCTGTGGCGGAAGGAGTGTACCGTTCTGTTCGTGGGTTATCAGGCCGTGGGCACGCTGGGGCGTATTCTGGTGGATGGTGTGGATACGGTGAAGCTGTTTGGAGAGGAGATTATGGTACAGGCAGATATCCGGGTGCTTCCCGGTATCAGCGGCCATGCGGACAGAGAAGGACTGATGAGATGGCTGAAGGCTTATGAACCCACCCTTAAGATGGTGTTTGTCAATCATGGAGAAGATTCAGTCTGCCAGGTTTTTGCCGACCGGATCAGAAATGAACTGGGATATGATACGCTGGCGCCTTTTAGCGGCACGATTTATGATTTGAAAGGGAACCGGTGTTTACTGGAAACCAGGGGCATTCCAGTCAAACGGCCGGCTTCGAAGGCGGCCTCCCGAGCTTCTACAGTCTACGACCGGCTGGTGGCTGCCGGCCAGAGGCTGATGACGGTGATCCGTCATAATGAAGGGGGAGCAAATAAGGATCTGGCTAAATTTACAGGGCAGATCAATTCTCTTTGTGACAAATGGGATCGTTAAAGCAACGTAAAAAGGACCGCATCCGTGCAGTCCTTTTTTTCGTTACTGGATAGCGTCCTTTAAGGCTTTGGCCAGTTGATCGGGACAGGAAGTTGGCTTAAAGCCGCAGCGGGTACCTTCCAGCCGCCGGATGACTTCGTTGACATCCATACCTTCCACGAGAGCGGCAATGCCCTTGGTGTTTCCGTTACAGCCGCCCTGAAACGCCACGTTATGTACCTTTCCGTCTGTGATCTCAAACTGTATTGCAGAGGAACAGACGCCTCTTGTCTTATATACCATGATAAAAACCTCCTGCTTCAATAAAAACACTGTTTTACTGTCACTGCGTATTATAGCAAAGATGAAAGAAAGTTTCTATAGGAAATATTCCCGGAAAGAAGAATCTCTGTTATAATGGACGGGAAAACAAACAGAAAAAGGAGTGTGACCTCATGAAGCGAATCGGTATCATCGGCGCCATGGAAGAGGAAGTCAGCAGATTAAAGGAAATGATGGAACAGGTAACCATCCGGAAGAAGGCCTCCATGGAGTTTAATCTTGGTATATTAAATGGAAAAGAAGTGGTGGTGGTGCGTTCGGGAATCGGCAAGGTAAACGCAGGCATCTGTACTCAGATTCTGGTGGACGATTTCCAGGTGGACGGTATCATCAACACGGGCATTGCCGGCTCATTGAAAAATGAAATCAATATTGGAGATATCGTGATTTCCACCGACGCTCTTCAACACGATGTGGATGCCAGAGAATTTGGCTATGAACCGGGACAGATTCCGAGAATGGACGTGCTGGCCTTTAAGGCTGACCTTCAGATGATAGAGCAGGCGGAAGTGTCCAGTCATGAAGTGAACCCTGAAGTAGGCGTATTTAAAGGACGGGTAGTCAGCGGGGATCAGTTTATCGCTGACCGCCGGGTGAAGGAGAATATCATAGAAAAATTCCAGGGATATTGTACGGAAATGGAAGGGGCGGCTATCGCTCAGGCAGCTTACCTGAATCATGTTCCCTTTGTGGTGATTCGTTCCATTTCTGATAAAGCAGACGACAGCGCTTCGGTGGATTATCCTGCCTTTGAGAAGAAAGCCATTGAGAACGGCGTTCGTCTGGTAAGCCATATGGTGACTTGCTTGTAGAACTTTAGAAACAGAGTGAAAGGCTGATTTTCCAAGAATCTGTCGAACGATTTTTGTTTTCAAACGGCTCCCGGTGCTATATAATGACCATACCGGGACAGGATTCCCGGAAAGAAAAGGGGGAAACGATATGCTGAACAGTATTCTGGAAAGTCACGCCTTGTTCTATGCCATAGCGGCGCTCACCGTGATCGGGGTGGTCTGGCTTTTGATGGTAAATGCATTTTATGACAGGACGGTCCGTGATCTGGGACGGATGGACACGCCAAAGAGTAAATGGATAAAAGAATTTATAAAGATATACCAGATGAAAACCATAAAGAACGAAAAGATACAAAACGCAGAAGCGTTTATCCGTACACAGATGATGAAGGGTAAAAGCTTCGGCGTTTTTGTTTATCGGCTCAGAAGATGGAGTGGATACTGCGGTCTGGGCTCGTTGATTTTGATGGGAGCGGGGCTCTATGGCGCTTATCTGAATTCCTACGGTGAGGCGGTGCGCTATCAGTATCTGATGGCGGGAGCGCTCTCGGCGTTAATTCTTTTGCTGCTGCGGCCCTTCCTGGGTTTCGGGCAAAAAGAAGATATGATACTGGATGGACTGACGGACTATATTGAAAACAGAACCATACCGGAAAAGAAAGCGGAAGTAGTTTCCGAGCTAAAGGAAGACAGAGATTCTCTGGCGGCTCAGGTGACGGAAGGGATCCGACAGACTGCTGCCAGTTCCTCAAAGTTTTCTCAGTTTCTGACTCCAGAAGAGGAGGATATTATGAGGGAGGTGATAAAAGAATATTTGACTTGATTTCCCGATTCTGAGTGCTGCTGTCGAATTTCAGTAGGGAATTTTTTCGTATCATCTGACGAAAGAGGTCCGCAAATTATTCCGGGAGCAGATTCCCGGTAATCAAGCACGGCATGGAGAAAACGGCCTTAAATGTGCCCTGCCAAAATATCGGTTCACGCTTTGGGTGGATCTGCTTACAGATTACAATCCGGGGGCGCAATGCTTCAACGGAAAAGAAAGAGAAAGGAAGAACCGGCAGACCTGGACGGCATAGATGATGCCAAAAAGACGGTTGATTTTATAAATAAAGCGCCCCAAGAGGCGCGGCCCTGCATATTAATCCGGATTAAAAGACCCGGCGCAAATCAGCGCCGGGTTATATGCTGTACATAAATTTTACATACCGTTGTTTTGCCGGATTACTCATCCAGAATTTGAATTTCCAGATAATCAAACGGAATCTCCTCGATAAAGTTATCCTGGCTGAACCTGGTTTTGCTCATCTTCTGGAATTCCTGAATATTGGAATCCAGCCAGATGGGCTTTGACAGATCCCAGCCGTCACAGGCTTCCACCACGCCGTCCAGAATTTTGTGTGTGCGTGTGTCGCTGGTATTGTTTTCAATTACCACATCGTTGATCATCTTGTTTTGTTTCCATTGTTTACACCACATTCGAAACATGATAGGTACCTCTTTGCTGAAACTGCTCAGGACAAAAAGAACAGCAGATAACGGGAGTCGAACCCGCCTTTCCAGCTTGGGAAGCTAGCGTTCTACCGATGAACCATATCTGCATGTGATTATTATAGCAGTTTTTTCCTGAAAATCAAGGGGTGTGAGG
>DSTMC04003__coassemble_9781_pt1 | contig 2888 bp, 4 predicted proteins | sample DSTMC04003__metabat2_low_PE_044 | metagenome-assembled genome bin DSTMC04003
ATTCAGATACCGTAGCTTTACATACGCCCTCGATCTGTCTGGAAATGCAGGGCATGCCGGATCAAATCGAAAAGTTGAAGTTGGAGTATTTTACTTCAACTATAGCGGAATACCTTATGGGAAGATAGCCATTATTTTATTGAGCGCTTACGTTTAAAGGTACGGATGATTACCTACTTACATCTGAAGTATCTCATAAAATCCGATTCATTGCTATCCGGTCGATTATTTAGCGCTTACCTTCAAACAGGCTTCCGGCCCTTTCCATGCCAGGAGAAAAGGCGCAGAGGTCAATCCTCCACGCCTTCACTTTCGAGAAACTGTGCGACGGTCATGCACTTTGGATGTTCCATATCCAGACTTAAAAAGTCTTTATTGCCGGTGAGGATAATATCCACATCCGACACAATGGCCGCGTTTAAGATTGGCTGGTCTTTTGCGTCGCGTATCAACTTTTCCGCATGGTCTACCGCAGGAATTAACTCATAGGACATCTCTGCCAGCAGCACTTCGGCATCCGGGAGATACTTTGGCGCTTTCCGTCCGAGAATATCCCGCAGCTCCGCGATGTTGCGGTCACACAGGACTATTTCGTGATTGTCTGCGATGTAGAGCAACGCCCGCGCCGGTTTGGAACGGGAAAAGACCAGTGCGGAAAACAGAATGTTTGTGTCTACCAATATCCGCATTTTACCGTCCCTTTCCATAACGCACTTCGTCTACAAGCGCCTGAATATCATCCTCGCTGGATACGCCCAGTGCATCAGCAGCCCCGGCAAAGGCGGCCTGTGCTTTTTGGATGGCCGCAGCGGAGGCGTTGCTGACAACAATCTCTCCATTCTGCTTTTGGAGGAACAGGATTTTATCGCCGGATTTCAGTCCAAGCTGCCGCCTGATTTCTACCGGCACAGTGATTTGACCGTTTGCAGAGATTTTCGCCAAATTCATACAAGTCACCCTTTCTATTCTTTAGAATTCAAGTTTTCTTTATCTCTGCTTATATTATATTCCATGTGCTGGGAAAAGTAAACTCGTCCGGGCAAAAAAGAGGTGCTTCCTAAAATGAAATTTTAAATTCCACGCCCAACCCTGAAAGCAACTCCTTGAAAGCAATCTTAAAAATGGCCGCTCAGGACTCATACTGTGCCGTCCACCAAGAGTTAGATCTGGAAATCTAATGATTGGAGGTCGGTATTTTTATGGCTAAATACGGCTATGAATTTAAGAAAAAGGTTGTGGTGACCTGTATCAATGTGGAAGGAGGAAAGCAATATTTGGGGGAATTTGATATTGCAAGTCCTCAGCATATCATTGAATGGGTTAATAAGTATAAAGCGCTAGGTGATGAAGGCTTAAAACGTGCTCGTAAAAAAGAAGTTTATTCTTTTGAAAAAAGCTTTCTGTTGTAGAATTGCATTTATCAAGTGAAATCTCATATCAAGATTTAACTCTATATGATCATCTTATAGAGGAACGCGTTGGCGTCTTTTTGCAAGAATCGCTTCATTTTAGATAGTACCAATTAGATAATTTTTCTGGTATAATTCAGAGAAAAGGCAGGGAGGATAAAGATGGAGACAGAATTATTCGGTGCAAATATGGTTGATACAATGGCCAATACCGGGAAAGCGTTGATAACATCTCCAGTAGTTCAGAGTGTTATATCATCACTTATAACGACCGTGTTTGTGCGCAGAGGAGAGAATACAAAGCTTGTGGCTGCGCTGAAAACAAAAAAATTTGAAAATGTGATTGAAGAATTACTGAAGACAGGGGGGCTCTCCTATGTCGAGTTGTATAAATGTAAAAACTTTCTGGAGATTGCTAAACGGGCAGATGAAATGATGGCAGTTCGTTGCATGGATAATAAAGAGAGTGTACAGGATAAGTGTAATGAGCAAGGTGAATTCAGCTTTGATTGGTTGATGCGCTTTTTTGATGCGGTAGGAAATATCAGTAATGAGGATCTGCAGAATTTATGGGGGAAAGTTTTAGCAGGTGAAATTGTCAGGCCGAATACATGCTCTCTTCGTACCCTGGATATGATTCGAAATATGTCTCCGGGAGAGGCGAAAATTTTTTCTGTATTATCCCGATATGTTATGCAGAGTGGAAATACCTATTATATTGATTCGGCAGGATTTTTCTGTGCTGAAGATGGACATCAGAAATGTAGAGCTTACATACATAATAAAGGTTTGTCTTATGAAGAACATATTGTACCGCTGTTAGAAGCCGGTGCATTTACGCAGGACCATGACCTGGCATTATACATTAATCACGAGACAAGTTTAGAGATTCATAATGATAAAATATGTGGAATTATTATGTATCATGCGGATGAACCTGTTTTGTTTCGAAGAGATGCATATATGCTTACAGCGAGTGGCAGAGAACTGTTTTCTGTTATTCGCCAGAGCGATGATTTTGAGGCGGATGAAGATTATGCATTATTGTGTTTAAAGGATATGAAAGAAATGAATCCGGCTTTTTATGTGGGCGCATTTAAAGTATCAGAAGGCGGCAGTAATGTGGATCTGCTGGAAGAGTAGTATTGAATTTTTGCAAGAATTATAAATCATAATCAGACGGAGGAATTGAGATGAAATTAGAACATCATGATCTGGATGTATATCCGGTTCCTAAGGAAAAGAAACCGCTGTATGTCAATGAGCCCTGGATGCTTGATGATTCAAATTATGAATTTTCATGGGGAAAAAGAGAACCGGAAAACGAGGATGATAATATTCGGATCTATGTGCCGCTGGATATTAACCGTCGGGCGATTTTGCGCAGACTGGATCGGATCATTATGCGATACAGCGAAGCGAATGAGAAAAATGAGGCGGATTTTAGTTTTGATGTAAATAGGCTCCTCTCGCAGGTGG
>DSTMC04003__coassemble_12826_pt1 | contig 2278 bp, 3 predicted proteins | sample DSTMC04003__metabat2_low_PE_044 | metagenome-assembled genome bin DSTMC04003
GATATTCCTCCGCCTTTAAGTCTTTCCGCTCACGGTGCTCCTGCCTGCGGATCCGAAGCTGCTGCTCATAGCGGTCCAGGTCATAGCCGATCACCCGGAAGGGCATGGTGTAATCCACCTCGCTCTGCTCCTCCACACAGACCACCGCAAACCGCATGCCAAGGGCTACCCGGCGGATCACATCCCGGTACCGCTTCCCGGTCCGTACGCCTCCTGTCGTCCGGTCCCTGCGGATCCGGATTTCCGCGCTGTCCAGCTCCTGGATATCCTCCGGCCGGACCACCGGGCGGCCGCCAAAAAGCCAGCCATTGAGCAGATCCGCAAAGCGGCTGTTGTTCTTAAGATAAGCTGCCGTCAATACATCTTTATCCCGCATGCATTCTCCTTTCCGTCAAATGCACATCCTGGATTTGCTTTTATTATACAAGAAAGGAGTTGCAAATGCAATGGAAAAAGCTGCATTTTATACAAACACACTGATTCCTGCAATCCTGTCTGTCCATCTGACTGTTTTCAATTTTTATCATGGAATTTATCGGCCGAACGGCCTTTCGAAACCGGGAACCCCGGTTGTAGAGTGGTATAATCATATCATATTAAATATGTTCTTGCAAGAGCAAATTTAATTTTTATAAAAAAGAACTTTACCGAAAATTGATGCCTATCAACCATTTGCTATGTAAGGAGAGCCTATGACTATTCAGGAACCGGAATACTTTAAAATCATCTGTCGGGAAAAATATCCCCACATCAGCATTCATTACCGGGAATATCCGGACAAACAGGCAGAAAAACCTCCGTTACCATCCAGGATCTTAAAGACGAACCCATCAATCTGGAAAGCAGTGAATTCCAGATCCATCATATGTTTATGGAAAAATGCCGCCTTGCCGGCTTTACGCCCCATATTGTCTTTGAAGCCAGCGGATTCAGTCTCTGCCACAAAATGGTGCGGGCCAACAAAGGCGTCTCCCTCTCTCTCGGATTCATGTTCGACGATATGTCCGGCGATGATACGATGGTTCTGATCCCCTTCTCCGACGGCAGCTATCCCTGGGAGACTTATATGCTGACCAGAGAAAAACCGGCGCCGGACAGTGATCTGAAGCTGTTCCGGGATCATATCCTGGAATGGATGAATGAAATCAAGGCAGGAAAGCGCTCCCGTTGATCAAGACTGACACAGACAGTCTCTTAACTTCTTCTTATCAAGAATGCGGATTTTCCCCCGCGACAAAGCCACGATGCCTTCCTGCTGAAAGTACTTCAGTACCCGGGATACCACCTCCCGGGCGCTGCCGATATAGCGGGCGATCTGATCCTGGGTATAGGTCACCGTGTCCGTCTTACTCTTGCTGATCTCATCCCATAAAAAGACAGCCAGACGCTGATCCGCCCGCATGAAGAGAATCTGCTGCAGCGTCCACATCACGTCGGAAAACCGTTCTGTGGAGATCTTATAAGTATACAGTTCCACCTGCACATTTTTATCCATCAGCGTCTTATAATACGAAACGGGAATCAGAATCACCCGGGAATCCTCCACCGCCTCGATCTGCACGTCGAAGGCCACCGCATCCAGCACACAGGATGCGGACAGTACGCACAGATCCCCGGCAAACAACCGGTACAGGGTAACCTCCCTGCCGTCCTCCGACAGGATATACGCCCGGATCTGTCCCTGCAGAAGCAGCATTACACCCATACACTTCTCATCGCTGCGGTGAATCATCATTCCCTTTTCAAAATCCAGCACTTCCCCTCTGCTTTGGATTTCTTCCTTCTCTTCCTGTGTCAGCTTATCCCAGAAAGGCAGTCCCTGTTCCAGACTGGGAATCCATTTCTTGTCCAGCATCTTTTTTTCTCCCTTGGCCGCTCTTATAAGTCTTTGAAATGAAACTGTTTTCTGCCCTCGGCGTAATCCGCCACAATATTGCCGTTGCCAAACAGTTTGTACTTGTAGGTACACAGTCCCTCCAGCCCCACAGGTCCTCTGGCATGAAGCTTTCCGGTACTGATACCCACTTCCGCGCCGAATCCGTAACGGTATCCGTCGGCAAAACGGGTGGAACAGTTCTGGTATACACCGGCGGAATCCACATACTGCATGAAAAGTCTGGCCGCCTTGGGATCCTCCGTGAGGATACAGTCCGTGTGGTGAGAACCGTATTTATTAATATGATCCACCGCCTCCTGGATATCCTCCACGATCTTTACGGATATGATCAGATCCAGATACTCCGTGGAAAAATCCTCCTCCGTGGCCGGTTCACACTCC
>DSTMC04003__coassemble_15410_pt1 | contig 1958 bp, 2 predicted proteins | sample DSTMC04003__metabat2_low_PE_044 | metagenome-assembled genome bin DSTMC04003
GTACAATGATCCGGAGGAAGAGAATCCCTTTGGATTTTTTTGGTAATCAGTTTGGGAAGAGCGGCGCTGCATCTGAATGCATTTCTGATATCATTCTTTATTCATTAAGAAATCTCAATGCTTTTATTTCACGAAAACAGCAGAGAGATTTCAAAAGGTTTTGAATGCAAGGTGAAATCTCCTGTCCTTTGAAAAGGAGGTTTTATATGGAACACAATGCCTGTGAAGGTCTGACGGCGGTAAAACGCACATTCAAAGCCAGTATCTTTGAAATGCTGTTCAGCGAAAGAGAAAGATTGCTGGAATTGTATAATGCAGTGAATGGAACCGACTACCAGGATCCGAATCTATTGGAAGTAAATACATTGGAAAATGCCATTTACATGGCGATCCGCAACGATGTATCTTTTGTGATAGACACGGCAGATTGTCTCTGTACGAACATCAGTCTACGTACAGCGCCAACCTGACGCTGCGTTTTTTGTTTTATGTTTCGGATTTGTTCTCAGCAATGACCAAGGAGGAAAATCTGTATAAGAAAAAAGGGGTGAAACTGCCCTCTCCCAGATTCCTGATTTTCTATAATGGGGAAGAGAAGATGGAGGAAAGAAAGATTCTGCGGTTGTCGGAACTGTATTCCATTGAGGATAAAATGCCTGCATTGGAGCTGGAAGCAGTCATGTTGAATATCAATCAGGGCTATAATCTGGAATTGTTGGACGCCAGCGAGACGCTGCAGGAATACGTGAAGTATACGCAGAGAGTGCGAAAGTATGCAGGGGAGATGGAGCTAACCGAAGCAGTGGAACGTGCGATCACAGAGTGTATCAGGGAAGGAATCCTGGCGGATTTTTTGAAGCAGAACCGATCGGAGGCGAAAAAAGTGAGTATATATGAATATGATGCCGAACGTCATATCCGCATGGAGCGGGAAGAGGCGAGGGAAGAGGGAATTGAACAGGGTATTGTCATGGGCAAACAGGAGTTATTAAAAAACCAGATTCAGAAAAAACTGCAGAAAGGATTGTCTGTGCCGGAAATTGCTCAGATGCTGGAGACGGAGGAAGAAACAGTTCGCCGGTTAATGGAGGAGACAGGAAGCGGATTATAGATTTTTCTGCAACATCTCCCGGGAAACCATCTTATGGGTGTTCCCGGGAGATGTTTTTTCCCACCTGTCTGCCGCCAAACTGCTTCCGATAGGAAGGAGGTTTGATCCTTACGATTTCCATGAACTGTCTGGAAAAGTGGCCCTGTGTGGCATAGTCCAGGTTCTTCGCAATTTCAGCCAGAGACATATCCGTAGTAAGGAGAAGGGTTTGGGCATGTCCAATTCTTCCCCTCGTCTGATAGGCGCTTAAGGTGCAGCCGGTGGTCTGTTTGAAAATACGCGAAACGTAAGAAGCGCTGAGTTTAAAATGTGCTGCGACTTCCTGCAAGGAAAGTCTGTCCAGAATATGCTGATTTACATAATCCAGAATTTTCTCTCCCGTTGTCTGTGAGGTGTGTTTATTGATCGGAGGATTTCTGTCCAGCACATGTTTTGCTTCAATCAGGCAAAGAATCTGATTGAAAAAGGAACGGAACAGGAGCTGGCAGGATTCCCGGGCGGTATAGGTGTTGGCTGCCGCGATTTCGTTCATGGCGGCCAGAAGGTAATGGAAGGTATTTTCGCGGCGGTCCAGATGAAAAACAGGGGATGTATCGGGCGCGAGTATGACGTTGGGGGGAAAACCTGAAAGCTGTATGTTTGTGGCGCCGCAGAAGTAGACCAGTCCGAAGTTGTCAAGATGCAGCGTGTTGGCATTGTAGATGACCATATCTCCCTTTTTTACAGCGTACTTTTTGCCGCCCACTGTACAAACACCTTTTCCGTCTCGAAAATACAGAAATTCCACCGTGTCTGCGTGGGAATGCAAAATGCGCGGAGGCGGAGTGGGAATCTGACGAAGAAAATT